>BNJV01001339.1_pt1 | contig 266256 bp, 321 predicted proteins | sample 8540591 | NCBI WGS metagenome assembly BNJV01 (sample SAMD00202457, study PRJDB9452) | human saliva metagenome | host: Homo sapiens
AAGGAGAATATCTACTATCCCCTACTTGTTCACATGTTAGGCAATAGCCTAGCCTTGATCATTTTAGCTATCGGTAGTATGTGATGAAAATGCTAGTAACGATACTGAAAAAAGCTGAGAAATTCATCTCAGCTTTCTTTGTTATAGTCAAAGCGAATGACTTGATCCGTTGCGTCTACATACGCGTGGACTCCAAAGGGAACAATTGCTCTTGGTGTGGCATGACCAACGTTTAGATTATAGACAATCGGGATATTGCTGTCAATGATATCCAATAGTGCCTCTTTATAGTCGTCATAGAAAGTTTCATCCATAGGTTTTCCGACCAAGAGTCCACTGATGACTTCAAATATCCCAGTTTCTTTTAAAGCCTGCAACATTTTTTTGAAATCATCAGGTTCAGGCTTTTCTTCACTTGTTTCTAGCAAGAGGATTTTTCCTTTCCAGTCGGATAAGTCAGGGAAGAGTCTGTACTTTTGGCAGAGTTCTGTACTGTCTACATATCGAGAGTTGTCAAAGATATCGTAGAGGGATTCGAGGCAACCACCGAGGATTTTTCCCTCGAACTGGGCAGTTCCTTGTAGCAAGTCAAAACCTGTATTTGCATGGCTGACACGAGGTATTCCCAAAGCTTTGGGACTGAAGTCAGTTCTTTCCTCATACCAAACGTCACTAGGTCGAATTTCCGAGATTCTTCCCGTCTCAATCAATTCTTTGAAGTAGTGGAGGCTGTATGGCAACATTTCTTTGTCTAACTCACAAATGTCTGCTAAAAAGGATTGACCATAAAAAGTCTTGATTCCTAGTTTATGCAACATGAGGTGGTTCATAGTTGTATCCGAGAAGCCAAGAAAAATTTTTTGTTTGATAACCTTTTGTAGTTGGTCATTTTCAAAAAGATAAGGCAATAAACGATAGGTATCGTCTCCACCGATGGCGCATAAGATCATGTCGATGCTTTCATCAGAAAATGCCTGCATCAAATCCTCCGCACGAGCTTCAGGATGTTCTTTGATAAAGTCTAAGCCTTTTAGCGAATGGGGTAAAAAGATAGGATTGAGTCCGAGGCCCTTGAGACGTTGGACACCCAAGTCCATTTCGTGTTTGACAAAGTCTTCTCCGATAATCCCACTAGATAAACTTATAATACCAATAGTAGAAGTCATATATTATCCTCCTAGAAAAAATTGATGCTATTGTATCACAAAAGATGAGGGAAAACAACAAGAATTAGAGTCAGAAGAAGGCTTTTAGATCAAGAAAGTAGTAAAAAAGCAACCAATCATGTGGTTGCTTTTATAGTAGTTGATTTCTTATAGAGCAGTAAGGAAGGTCAGTCCGCCAAGGATAACCCCAGCCGAGTTTGGAATGATTAGAATCCAGTCTTTCTTAGGCTCTTTTGTCCATCCATAAATGACCCAGATTAAGCAAGAGACTGCTGCTGATAAAGGTTGAAATGGTTGAGCTTTATTTCCTTGTAAATTGGCAAAAATTTGGGGGATGTAGGCTATAAATACAATAATCCCGATAAAGGCACCAATTGAACCAACAATTTGATTAATTCTCTGTTTAGTCATATATATTTCTCCTTATTACTTTATTAGTATAACAGAAAAACAACTTGGATTCAAGGATAAAACCTCGGGATTCCAAGGGAAGACTTTACATTAGAATGTTATTAGAAAATGTGTTTACTTCTTTTGAGAATCGAAAAATGATTTGGAACTACAAAAAAAGTAGTCTGTCTACAAAACACACTACTTTTATTGTTTATCTTAATATCTAGCTGGTCCTGCACTTGCGCTCTTGATGTTGAAACGTTTCTTGAGGTAGAAACGTAGGGCAAGGAGAGCTCCTCCAATCACCAACAAAACAAGAGGTGGTAAGCTGATGTTGATGGCTTGTGGAAGGAAGTTACTCAAGAAGAGGATGAAGACCCAGGCAAACATGGTTGCTAGCATGACCAAAAGTGATTTCCAGAATGGTGGGCGTTGGCTACGGTCAGTATCTGGTCCGTAGTAGCGGTAAATGAAGTGGTAGAGAAGATAGAAGGCAACTCCACCAAAGGCCCCTACACTGATAAGTGTTACCAATCCGTAGGCCACAGGTTGGTTTGAGAAGAAGCTCATCAAGGCGCTAACTACTGCAAATAATCCTGTGATGAAAAGGGCTGAATCCCAACATCATCAATTTTGGATCGTCGTTTTCTTTTGGATGTTCTTTTTCGAATTGCTCTTTTTCGCTGAAACTATGAGCCCAGTGAGTTGGTGCTCCGTAGATAGAACGAGCTGTCACTCCTTTTGGTTGTTCTTCAAGGATATGAGGAATGACTTCTTCAAGGATAGCCTTGATTTCGGCATCGGTTTTGCCGTCCTTGAGAAATTGTTGGGTTGCAATATGGATAAATTCCTGGTTTTTCTTTGTTAATTCTTTTAAATCAATCTGTGACATAATAACTCCTGTTTAGAACCATTTTTTATGGATGAGGTAAAGAGTGAGAGAAACACTCATAGCAAAGGCGATAAAGACGATGAGCCAGAAAGCATGCGGTTCTCCGTTTAAAGGGATTTCATTATCCTTAAAGTTCATTCCGTAAGCTGAGAAAATCATAGTCGGGATAGACATAACGATGGTCACAAGGGCCAAGGTTTTCATGATATTGTTCTGGTTGTTTGAAATGATAGAGGCAAAGGTCTCTGTCATAGAGTGAAGGACGTTTCCATAGATGTCCGCCATCTCGATGGCCTGTTGCGTTTCAATCAAGGTATCTTCCAGTAAGTCTTCATCTTCAAGGTATTTCTTAATATTGCTAGTTGCACTGGTCAATTTTTTAATCACGCGCTCGTTTGTCTTAAGAGAGGCCTTGAAGTAGACGATGGTCTTTTCCAACTCCATGAGTTCAATCAATTCTTCATTTCGAGTAGATTTGTGAAGTTGGGTTTCGATTTGCTCACTCTTACGTTCAATTGAACGAAGGGCTGTCAGATAAATTTCAGCGTTGCGGTAGAGGATTTGAAAGATAAAGCGCGACCGCATGAAGGTATAGAAATTCCGAAGCCTACGATTGATAAAGATTTCAAGAAGCGGTAAAGGTTCCAAGCAGGTAGTGATGATAGCTTCTTCGGTGATGATAATCCCCAAGGGAATGGTCACATAGTAGGTCTGATTATTTCTTTCCTCTGTGATTGGGACGTCTACGATGATCAAGGTGTATTCATCTTCGATGGTGATACGAGACATCTCTTCCGCATCGAGCGGCGCACGGAGGTCGGCGATATCAATATCAAAGGCCGAGGCGATTTCCATCGATTCGCTTTGAGTAGGATTGACGAGATTGATCCAAGTGCCCGGCTGGAGCGTATCAATCTCTTTAAATTCAGTTGTAGTTGAGAGAAAGACTTGCTTCATATCTCTTATCCTTTCCTAATCTATTCTGTGTTTAAGTGATTTTTAGCACCGTACTATTATACTACAAAATCGGCTTTTTTGGTAATAGAATTTCACTTTTTTTGGTATAATGGAAAGCAACAACGGACTAGAAAGAAGTAACATGCAAGATAAGATTGTCATCCATGGGGCACGCGCCCATAATTTAAAAAATATTGACGTGGAAATTCCACGTGACAAGCTAGTTGTGGTGACGGGGCTGTCGGGTTCGGGCAAGTCGAGTCTTGCCTTTGATACCCTGTATGCAGAAGGGCAACGTCGCTACGTTGAAAGTCTGTCAGCCTATGCTCGTCAGTTTTTGGGCAATATGGAAAAACCAGACGTGGACTCTATCGATGGTCTCAGCCTGCCATTTCTATTGACCAGAAAACGACTAGTAAAAACCCTCGCTCAACGGTTGGGACAACGACGGAAATCAACGATTATCTACGTCTCCTCTATGCTCGTGTAGGAACACCCTACTGTATCAATGGACATGGCGCTATCAAGGCTTCGTCTGTAGAGCAGATTGTCGACAAGGTTTTGGAATTGCCAGAGCGCCAGCGTCTGCAGATTTTGGCTCCTGTTATTCGTAAGAAAAAAGGGCAACACAAGACTCTGATTGAAAAAATTCAAAAGGATGGCTATGTTCGTGTCCGTGTCGATGGGGTTGTCTATGATGTGACCGAAGTTCCTGAACTTGAAAAGAATAAACAACACAACATCGATGTGGTGGTAGACCGTATTATCATCAAAGAAGGTATCCGTAGTCGTCTCTTTGATTCGATTGAAGCCGCCCTTCGTATCGCTGAAGGATATGTAGTTATCGATACCATGGATGATTCAGAGATGCTCTTTCGGAGCACTATGCTTGTCCAGTCTGTGGATTTACAGTTCCAGAGCTAGAACCTCGTCTCTTCTCCTTCAATGCTCCGTTTGGTTCTTGTAGTGAGTGTGATGGTTTGGGGATCAAGCTAGAGGTTGATACGGACTTAGTCGTACCAGATGCTAGCAAGACCCTTCGTGAGGGAGCCTTAGCGCCTTGGAATCCTATCTCTTCTAACTATTATCCAAATATGCTAGAACAAGCTATGACAGCCTTCGGAGTGGACATGGATACTCCTTTTGAAGCCTTGTCAGAAGCAGATAAAAATTTGATCCTCTATGGTTCAGATGGTAAGGAATTTCATTTCCATTATGAAAATGAATTTGGTGGAGTTCGTGACATCGACATTCCTTTTGAAGGTATTATAGGGAATATTAAGCGACGTTACCATGAAACCAATAGCGACTACACCCGCACACAGATGCGCCTTTATATGAATGAGCTAACTTGTGGCACTTGTCACGGTTATCGCCTCAACGATCAGGCCTTATCCGTTCGTGTAGGAGGAGAGAAAGGCCCTCATATCGGAGAAATTTCTGACCTCTCCATTGCAGACCACTTGGAAGCTATTGATCAGTTGAGCCTATCAAAAAATGAAGCCATTATTGCTGGTCCGATTCTTAAGGAAATCAAAGACCGCTTGACCTTCCTCAATAATGTCGGTCTCAACTATCTGACCCTTTCTCGTTCTGCAGGAACATTATCAGGTGGGGAGAGTCAACGTATTCGCTTGGCAACCCAGATTGGTTCCAATCTCTCAGGAGTCCTCTATATCTTAGATGAGCCGTCTATCGGTCTTCACCAGAGGGACAATGACCGTCTGATTGCCAGTCTGAAAAAGATGCGTGATTTGGGGAACACCTTGATCGTAGTAGAACATGATGAAGATACCATGCGTGAGGCGGATTATTTGATTGATGTTGGCCCTGGTGCAGGGGTCTTTGGTGGAGAGATTGTAGCAGCAGGAACGCCTAAGCAGGTGGCTCGCAACAGTAAGTCAATTACAGGACAGTATCTATCAGGAAAACGTGCGATTCCAGTGCCGTCAGAACGCCGTGTAGGAAATGGTCGCTTTATTGAGGTGACTGGAGCGCGTGAAAACAACCTACAAAATATCACTGCCCGTTTCCCACTCGGGAAATTCATTGCGGTGACGGGTGTGTCAGGTTCTGGGAAATCTACCTTGATTAACAGCATCCTCAAAAAAGCCATTGCTCAAAAACTCAATCGCAATTCAGACAAGCCTGGAAAGTTTAAGACTATCTCAGGGATTGAGCATATCGATCGTCTGATTGATATTGACCAGAGTCCTATTGGAAGAACTCCAAGGTCCAATCCTGCAACCTATACAGGTGTCTTTGATGACATTCGAGATCTCTTTGCTCAGACAAATGAAGCCAAGATTCGTGGTTATAAGAAAGGTCGTTTCAGCTTCAATGTTAAGGGTGGTCGCTGTGAGGCCTGCTCGGGTGACGGTATTATCAAGATTGAAATGCACTTCTTGCCAGATGTTTACGTGGCTTGTGAAGTCTGTCATGGAACTCGCTACAATAGTGAAACGCTGGAAGTTCATTACAAGGAAAAAAATATTTCGCAAGTCTTGGGTATGACCGTCAACGATGCGGTAGAATTTTTCAAACACATTCCAAAAATTCAACGCAAACTCCAGACTATCAAAGATGTTGGTCTAGGATATGTGACCTTGGGACAACCAGCCACGACACTTTCTGGTGGAGAAGCGCAGCGTATGAAGCTGGCTAGCGAGCTCCATAAACGCTCGACCGGTAAATCCTTCTACATTCTAGATGAACCGACAACTGGTCTTCATACCGAAGATATCGCGCGTCTACTGAAGGTCTTGTCTCGCTTTGTCGATGATGGCAATACAGTTCTCGTCATTGAGCACAATCTAGATGTCATCAAAACAGCAGACCATATCATCGATTTAGGTCCAGAAGGCGGTGTCGGTGGTGGTACCATCATTGCAACAGGAACTCCAGAGGAAGTAGCTGCTAATGAAGCTAGCTATACAGGACAGTATTTGAAAGGAAAGTTACATCATGAATAAACGTGTGCAAGCATTTTTAGGTAAAATGCAAGAAAAAGAACTAGATGGAATCATTATCAATAACCTTAAAAATGTCTACTATTTGACAGGATTTTGGGGTTCAAATGGTACTGTCTTTATCAGTCGTGACCGTCAAATTTTGGTGACGGATGCCCGCTATATCATCGCTGCTAAGCAGGAAGTTACTGGTTTTGAGATTTTTGCGGAACGTGACGAGTTGGCTACTATCGCAAAAATTGCTAAAGACATGGGTCTTTATCGTATCGGGTTTGAAGATGAAATTTCGGTTTCTTATTACCACCGCATGCAAACCGCTTTTGAAGGTTTGGAATTAATTCCTCAGACACAGTTTGTTGAAGCGCTTCGCATGATTAAGGATGAAACAGAGATTGCGACTATTCGTAAGGCTTGTTCCATTTCTGACCAAGCTTTCCACGATGCCCTTGAATTTATCAAGCCAGGAAAGACTGAAATTGAAATTGCCAACTTCCTTGATTTCCGTATGCGTGAGCTGGGAGCGGCAGGCTTGTCTTTTGATACCATTCTAGCGAGCGGCATCAACTCTTCTAAACCCCATGCTCACCCAATGCACAAGCCAGTAGAACTAGGCGAAGCTATCACTATGGACTTTGGGTGCCTTTACGAGCATTATGTGAGTGATATGACTCGTACCATCTACCTAGGCCATGTCAGCGACGAACAAGCAGAAATCTACAACACTGTTTAAAGGCTAACCAAGCATTGATTGACCAAGCTAAGGATGGCTTAGGTTTCCGTGACTTTGACAAGATCCCTCGTGACATTATTGTGGAAGCAGGTTATGGACAATACTTTACACACGGTATCGGACACGGTATCGGACTTGATATCCACGAAGAACCATACTTTAGCCAAACTTCTACAGAAGTTATTAAATCGGGTATGGTCTTGACTGATGAGCCTGGTATTTATATTGAAGGTAAATACGGAGTTCGTATCGAAGATGATATCTTGATTACAGATACAGGTTGTGAGTTATTAACCCTTGCTCCAAAAGAATTAATCGTAATCTAAGAAAAATGAGATAAATCGTTGACTTTTACTAGTTAAAGGTTTATACTGAAAGGCGAAAACGGTAGGTGAGGCTACCATAGGGATACGGATGACTACCGCAAAGCAGTGGAGACACTACTCGTTGGTCAACAGTCCTGATCGCGAAGGTCAAGACTAAGCTCATTACATCGCCCTATGGAGTTAAAGCTTGAACGAAAACAGATAATAAGTTTTTTAGTCCTGCCATTTTATGGCAGGATTTTCTGCTGTTTTAAAACAAAGAAAGGAGACAAACGATGCAAATTGACGATCATCCAGAACCGCACATACACACCCAATCGCTGATTTGTGTCGTTCTGTCCCTATAAAGTGATTGGTCCCTGTGTATGATACTCTTCGAAAATCAAATTCAAACCACGTCAACGTCGCCTTGCCGTACTCAAGTACAGCCTGTGGATAGTTTCCTAGTTTGCTCTTTGATTTTCATTGAGTATGAAATCACCATTCATACAGATAGGAGAAACCAATGAAAACTACAAAAGAAAGATTAGCAATTGCTATTCAAACTCCATTAAAAGATAGTCTAGCTTTTTACCATACAAGTATAAAGGCTTAGACCAAGAACAAATCGAAGAAAGCCGTGACCTATATGGTGAAAACACCATTACCAAGGGTCAAGAGGATTCTATCTTTAAAAAGATTTATGAGTCCATTATCAATCCTTTCACAATCATTTTGCTTGTGATTGCCTTTATTTCTCTCGTTACAAACGTCTGGCTTGCCAAACCTGGCCAAGAGGACCCTACGACCTCTATTATTATCGTTGTCTTGGTTTTGATTTCAGGAGGCATCCGTTTTGTCCAAGAGTTGCGGAGTGATAAGGCAACAACCAACCTTTCAAAAATGATTGTCAACACTGCAACTGTTATTCGCGATGGTCTTGAGCAAGAGTTGCCAATCGATGAGTTGGTTGTGGGAGATCTCGTGAAATTGAGTGCGGGAGACATGATTCCAGCAGATGTTATCTTATTTGAATCCCGCGACTTTTTTGTTCAACAGTCAGGCTTGACTGGAGAAAGTGATGCAGTCGAAAAACTTGCTTTAAATAAAGCCACTGGTCAAAATGTAGATAGTCTCTTAGAAACAGAATCTTTGGCATTCATGGGGACAAACGTTATCTCAGGAAGTGCGACAGCTATGGTCCTAGCAGTTGGTGATGACACCATGATGGGAGCCATTGAGCAAACTCTCAACACTTATGATGAACCAACTTCTTTTGAACGTGAAATGAACAGCATTTCCTGGCTATTGATCCGCTTGATGCTTGTCATGGTTCCAATCGTGTTTTTCGCAAATGGATTGACCGATGGAGACTGGCTAGAGGCTGGAGTATTTGCCTTGAGCGTCGGTGTCGGTCTTACACCAGAAATGCTTCCGATGATTATTACAGCCAGCTTAGCAAAAGGTTCCATTATCATGGCCAAGGAAAAGGTAGTCATCAAAAAACTCAATGCTATCCAAGACTTAGGAGCAATCGATATCCTTTGTACGGATAAAACTGGAACACTAACACAAGATGAGATTGTCTTAGAATATCCCTTGGATATCCATGGTGATTTGGATATGGCGGTCTTAAGAAGAGCTTATCTAAATTCACATTTTCAAACAGGTTTGAAGAACTTGATGGACCGTGCCATCATCAGTAGAACTGAAAAAGAAGCCAAGGAACATGTTATCCTACAAAATTTGGATACTAGCTTCCAAAAAATCGACGAACTACCATTTGATTTTGAACGTAGACGCATGAGTGTTATCGTCAAAGATGATAGCAATGTTGTTAGTATGGTGACCAAAGGCGCCTTGGAAGAAATGTTGACCATTTCAACACATGTGGAATATCGTGGAGAAATAATCCCTATTACGGAAGGTATTCGCCAAGAAGTACTGGCAGAAGTTGGTCAATTAAACAGTCAAGGTTTGCGTGTATTAGGTGTTGGTTACAAGTCAGGTCTACGTGAAGATTATGCCTATGCTGTGACTGATGAAAGTGACATGATCCTTACAGGTTACCTTGCCTTTTTGGATCCACCAAAACCATCTGCAGCACCCGCTATTCAAGCTCTACTTGAGCATGGTGTCAAAACAAAAATTTTAACTGGAGATAACGAGAAAGTAACCCAAGCCATCTGTGAAAAGGTTGGATTGGACGTTGAGCATATGCTCTTAGGTGCTGACATTGATCAAATGACAGACCAAGAATTGGCAGAAGTGGTTGAAAAAGTAACAGTCTTTGCTAAATTGTCACCTGACCAAAAAGCCCGCATCATTCTACAGTTAAAGAAAAATGGTCATGTCGTTGGTTATATGGGTGACGGTATTAATGATGCCCCATCTATGAAGGTGGCAGATGTTGGAATTTCCGTTGATACAGCAGTAGATATCGCAAAGGAAACTGCGGATGTTATTTTGCTGGACAAGGATCTCATGGTTCTTGAAACAGGTATCGTTGAGGGTCGCAAGGTCTACGCCAACATGACCAAATATATTAAGATGACAGTTAGTTCAAACTTTGGGAATATCTTCTCACTATTGGTTGCAAGTATTTTCTTGCCATTTTTACCAATGGCTCCTGTTCATCTCATTGTCCTAAACCTAGTCTACGATTTATCTTGTGTGGCACTGCCGTTTGATAACGTGGATCAAGACTTTCTAAAACAACCCCATACATGGGAAGCAAAATCCATTACGCGATTTATGGTTTGGATGGGGCCAATCTCATCTATCTTTGACATTTTGACCTTTATTTTCCTCTACTTTATTATTGTTCCTTTGGTGACAGGCTATCATTATGTTCATGGGTCAGAATCTGCCCTTCAGTTTATTATCTTGTTCCAAACGGGCTGGTTCATCGAATCTATGTGGTCTCAAACCATGGTTATCCATATGCTTCGTACGGCAAAAGTTCCTTTTGTACAAAGCAGACCAGCTTGGCTTGTAATCTTGACAACCTTGGTTGCCGCAATTTTCGTAACTAGTCTGCCTTATGGACCGCTAGTAAATATTCTTCGTTTAGCTCCATTAGGACTTCCTTATTTCTTGTTCCTAACCTGTATTATTTTCTTGTACATGTTTAGCGTCACAGTTATTAAGAAATTTTACATTAGGAAGTACAAGGAATGGTTATAGTTCGGTTTTTGTCAAGAAAAAAGATAGAAAACTGGGGAAAAAGTTAAATTTTTTTAAAAATAGGTCGCAAGTCGGATGTTTTTTATGGTATAATAGAATAAACTGATAGTAACATGTAGCGAAAGGGGTAGGTACATGATCAAAATTTATACAGTCTCAAGTTGTACTAGCTGTAAAAAAGCTAAAACCTGGCTCAATGCCCACCAGTTAAGTTATAAAGAACAAAACCTTGGAAAAGAAGGAATTTCGCGAGAAGAATTATTAGATATTCTAACAAAAACAGACAATGGAATTGCGAGCATTGTATCGTCAAAGAATCGCTACGCTAAAGCTCTTGGAGTTGATATTGAAGATTTGAGTGTCAATGAAGTGCTTAATTTAATCATGGAAACACCACGCATCCTAAAAAGTCCAATTCTTGTTGACGAGAAACGTTTACAAGTTGGCTATAAAGAAGATGACATTCGTGCCTTCTTGCCACGCTCTGTCCGCAATGTAGAAAATGCAGAAGCACGTTTACGTGCAGCACTATAAAACATAAAGGCTGGGAGTGACTCCTGGCCTTATTTGATATGTAAATAAGGAAAATTGAATATGAAAAAGATAGTTATCGGTACAGTTGCGCTCCTATTTTTGCTAGCTGGCTGTGGACAGAAAAAAGAGTCTGCGGAACCTTCTAAAGATACAACGACAGAAGCTCTTCAATCAACTTTGCCTGTTCTAGAAATGCCAATAACAATACAGTTGTAACAAAGACGCTTGTTCTACCTGCTGACGAAAATGGGGTTCAACAAACCCAGACCATTACCTATAAGGGCAAACAGTTCTTGACCTTAACGATTCAGCAAAAACGACAAGTTTCAGAAGACCTCAAGAACTTTATTGCAGAGCATGGATTAGAGGAAGCAAGAAAGGCCTTGAAAGAAGGAGAAGACAAGGATGAATCGGTCCAAGAAGCACGTAAAATTCCTGGATTTAACATTGAAACCAATCTTTTAAGTGAAACCGAGATTGAAACAAAAACAAGTTATGATTTTCAAGTTCTAGACATTAAAAAGGCAAGCGAAAGCGAATATTTAAAAAATGTGGGATTAGAAAATCTACTAAAAAACGAACCAGAAGAATATATTGAAAATCGAGTTGCAAGTGGCGCGACTGTCCAGTAAGGAAGTCACAGAAAATCAGCAAAATCAGGCTGTGTCATTTGTAGAATGGCTGTGAATGTGCTATAATAGTACTATTCTAAGGAAAGAGGGTGTTAGAATGGGATTTACTGAAGAAACCGTACGTTTTAAATTGGATGATTCCAATAAAAAAGAAATTAGTGAAACATTGACAGAAGTCTATGCTTCATTGAACGAGAAGGGGTATAACCCTATTAACCAAATTGTGGGCTATGTTCTCAGTGGAGACCCAGCTTACGTTCCTCGTTACAATAACGCAAGAAATCAAATCCGTAAATACGAACGCGATGAGATTGTTGAAGAATTGGTCCGCTACTACCTTAAGGGACAAGGAGTCGATCTATAACCAATGAGAATTATGGGGTTGGACGTTGGTTCCAAAACAGTAGGAGTAGCGATTAGCGATCCGTTAGGGTTTACAGCACAAGGGCTTGAAATCATCCAAATCAATGAAGATCAAGGAGAGTTCGGCTTTGAACGACTCAAGGAATTGGTTGACACCTATAAGGTAGAGCGCTTTGTTGTTGGTTTACCTAAAAATATGAACAATACCAGTGGACCTCGGGTGGAAGCGAGTCAAGCCTATGGTGCAAAACTGGAAGAACTCTTTGGCTTGCCAGTCGAGTACCAGGATGAACGCCTAACCACGGTTGCTGCTGAGCGCATGTTGATTGAGCAAGCAGACATTAGTCGCAATAAGCGTAAAAAAGTTATTGATAAATTAGCAGCTCAATTGATTTTGCAAAATTATTTAGATAGAAAATTTTAAGACAGAGGAGAAACTATGTCACACGATCACAACCACGATCACGAAGAACGTGAACTTATTACACTTGTAGATGAGCAAGGAAACGAAACTTTATTTGAAATCCTTTTGACTATTGACGGAAAAGAAGAATTTGGTAAAAACTATGTTCTTCTTGTACCAGTTAATGCAGAAGAAGATGAAAACGGTGAAGTTGAAATCCAAGCATACTCATTCATCGAAAATGAAGATGGAACTGAAGGTGAATTGCAACCAATCCCTGAAGATTCAGAAGATGAATGGAACATGATTGAAGAAGTCTTCAACAGCTTTATGGAGGAGTAAAAACATCCGGGGGATGTTTTTAGCCCAACTCCTAGAAATTGGAAAGAGTTGGTAAGTCGGGGAACATTTTTACCCTTACGCTAAAAATAAAGACCGTCAGTAAGTCCAGTGGATGTTTTTAGCCCAACTCCTAGAAACTAGAAAGAGTTGGAACATCCGGGGGTATTTTTACCCCATATTGAAATTAAAACAAGCTAGGTTCTAGCAAATGAAGTAAAAAGCGAAGAGAATCTTCGCTTTTTTATTAAGGATTAAGGAGATAAGCGTGTTTGAAGTAGAAAAATGGCTCCATAGTCGGATTGGATTGAATTTTAGATCAGGTTTGGGACGGATGCAAAAAGCAGTGGATTTACTGGGAAATCCTGAGCAAACCTATCCAATTATCCATGTGACGGGGACAAATGGGAAAGGGTCGACCATTGCCTTTATGAGAGAGCTTTTTGTCTATCACGGCAAGAAAGTTGGGACCTTTACTTCGCCCCATATTGTCAGTATTCATGATCGTATTTGCATCAATGGAAATCCCATATCGGATGCCGATTTTATTCGTATAGCTGATCAAGTTAAGGAAATGGAGCTGAAACTTCTAGAAACCCACGATCAGTTATCTTTTTTTGAGTTGCTGACCTTGATTGCTCTACTCTATTTTAGGGAGCAAGAAGTGGATCTGGTTTTGCTGGAAGTTGGAATAGGTGGACTACTTGATACTACTAATGTGGTAACTGGAGAGATTGCTGTTATCACGTCCATCGGACTTGATCACCAGGAGACCTTGGGTGATAGTCTAGAGTTGATTGCTGAGCAGAAAGCAGGAATTTTTAAGCCAGAAAAAGCAGCAGTGATTGCAAACTTAGCTCCTGAAGCCCAGCTCGTTTGTCAAAAGATAGCAGAAGATTTAGATGTAACTTTCTCCCAAGCTGACAAGGACTTTTCTTTCAAGAAAGGACATTTTTCTTCTTCTCTAGCGGATTTGCCTCAACTAAAACTAGGATTGGAAGGGGCCTATCAGGAGGAAAACGCAGCTCTTGCCATACAAGCCTTTCTATTGTTTATGAATCAGAGAGGAGAAATGGTTCATGAAGATGTTGTTCGAAGAGCTTTGCAGTATACAAGATGGGCTGGGCGGCTAGAAGCTGTTACGGAGCACATTTATCTAGATGGTGCCCACAATCTACCAGCCTTGGAGCGGTTGGTTGAATTTATCCAAGAAAAAATCCAGCAAGGTTATCAACCTCAAATCCTTTTTGGTGCTTTAAAGCGTAAAGATTATAGCGGAATGTTAACTTATCTGACAAATCATTTACCTGATACAGCTCTCTATGTGACGAGTTTCGACTATCAAGGCTCTTTGGAGGAGCAAGATTTGAGTGGCTATCATAGAGTTGCTTCCTATCGAGACTTTATAGATGATTTTGAAAAGTCTGCAGGGGAGAAAGACTTACTGTTTGTTACAGGTTCCCTCTATTTTATATCTGAAGTTCGTGCCTACCTTATAAAAACATAGTTGGTTGATTGACCTTGTTTCCTTTATTTAATATAGTATAAGTAGAATAACTCTGCAGTTTTTCTGCCTTTAGCTCCTGAAAGAAAGGAGACATTATGTCACTAAAAAAAATTACACTTTCTCTTGCTACTGTGGCAAGTCTTAGTCTTTTAGTTGCTTGTTCGTCAACAGCTAAATCGACACCTTCATCCCAAGCAAGCACTAGCTCTGAGGCGAGCACTAGTCAAGTGTCAGAAACCAGCGCTTCTAGTTCTACTACTAGTGTAAAGACTGACACAACTACTAATCTAGATGGGACCTACAAGGGACAAGACGAGGGTGATAGCATTACTCTTGTAGTTACTGGAAATACCGGAACGTGGACAGAAGTGGAAGCGGACGGAGATCAAGAGGTTAAGAAGGTGACCTTCGAACCAGAAAATCAGAAAGTTATTATCGGAGACGAGGTCAAGATTTATGTAGCTGAGGAGAACCAGATTATTATCGATGACATGGACCGCGACGTTTCTGATTGTATTGTTTTAAAAAAATAGATATTTTATAAGGATTTGAATCTGGATAAAAAGATTCAAATCTTTTTTTCGTTGACTTTGAGCTCAAAAAAATTCCATACTTTTAAGGTAGCTAATGTCCACCAAAAAGTATAGAATGAGTGAAATTAAAGAAATCGTTCCTGCAAAAAGTGGGCGACTCCATCTTCTTCGTTAGTCAATGGTAATTGCTCGTCTGCAAAAGGTAACAGTGCAGGGTTTGCGTTTTTCATGGCATAGCCTTTACCTGCAAAAGAAAGCATTTCTTGGTCATTGTGTTCGTCACCAAAGGCAATCAAATTCTGTTTGTCGATATTCATGACATTGAGAAGGTATTCGAGGGCAAAAGCCTTGTGGACACCTTTTGGAGTACATTCTAGAATGTTCAAAGGGCCACCCCAAGTGTTAATATTGAGTTGGTGCTTGTAAAAGCTGTTCATCTCTTCAGCTAGTGCATATTTATCGTCTGCCCTAGTTTGTAATAGAATACAGTTAGGTCCCTTGGTCACTAAGTCAGACTTGAATTGATTTTCTGGGCGAAAGTTTTCAACACCAAATAATTTAGGATCGGCAATTTCTTGGTCTGGGGCCGTAATGTAAAACTTTTTACGATATTCTCCAGCGATAAAGTCTGCCTCAATCTCCTCTTTTCGTTTTACGATATCCAAGAGGTATTTTTTGTCCACAGTCAGACACTTTTCATGTTTCCAAGTCTTACCTGGCAGATGAGTAAGTGAACCGTTGAAATTGATCATAGGGGTTTCAAGTTCAAGTTGGTTATAAAAATCTTTGGCCATACGATATGGGCGACCGGTTGTAATAACGACTTGGTGGCCTTTTTTAGAGATTTTTTTAATTGTTTCAATAGTAAAGTCAGAAAGTTTGCTTTCAGAATTGAGTAGAGTTCCGTCTAAATCAACGGCAATCATTTTTTTAGTCATAAAATCCTCCCGAATCTAGTTTCAGATAAGATGTTTTCTATTATATCAAAAAGCTAAGAGAAAAGCTGACAATAAGTAAAAACAAAAAGAATAATATCTGATAAGATTTTTATAATTCGGTAAAAATACCTTGAAAAGATGAATGATTGGTGTTATAATAGTCATATTGTTCGTAAAATGACAAAGGAGATTAAAAATGGACAAACTATTTAAACTAAAAGAGCACGGGACAGACGTCCGTACAGAGGTTCTTGCTGGTTTAACAACTTTCTTTGCAATGAGTTATATTCTCTTTGTAAACCCTCAAATGCTTTCACAAACAGGAATGCCTGTTCAAGGTGTATTCTTGGCAACAATCATCGGTTCTGTTGTGGGGACTTTGATGATGGCTTTCTATGCTAACTTGCCATATGCACAAGCTCCAGGTATGGGACTAAATGCCTTCTTTACCTTTACCGTCGTATTTGGTATGGGCTATACTTGGAAAGAAGCTCTTGGTATGGTCTTCATCTGTGGAGTTATTTCACTGATTATTACATTGACCAATGTTCGTAAAATGATCATTGAATCTATTCCTACAACACTTCGCTCAGCAATTTCAGCTGGTATTGGTGTTTTCCTTGCTTACGTTGGTATTAAGAATGCTGGTCTTTTGAAATTCTCAATTGACCCAGGTACTTATACTGTAGCAGGTGAAGGAGCAGATAAGGCTCAAGCGGCGATTACTGCAAATGCTTCAGCCGTTCCAGGATTAGTAGATTTCAATACTACAGCAGTTTTGGTAGCTCTTGCAGGTCTTGCTATTACGATTTTCTTTGTTGTTAAAGGTATCAAAGGTGGGATCATCCTTTCTATTTTAACAACGACTGTTCTTGCCATTGCAGTTGGTCTTGTTAATGTGTCAGGGATTGACTTCGCTAGCAACAATCTTTCATCAGCAGTTAACGACCTAGGAACTTTGTTTGGTGCTGCTCTTGGTTCAGAAGGTTTAGGATCTTTGATTTCAAATACTTCTCGTTTGCCAGAAACTTTGATGGCTATTCTTGCCTTCTCATTGACAGATATCTTTGATACTATCGGTACTCTTATCGGTACTGGAGAAAAAGTTGGTATCGTTGCGACAAGTGGTGAAAACCATGAGTCAGCTAAATTGGATAAAGCTCTTTACTCTGACTTGGTGGCAACTTCAGTAGGTGCCATTGCAGGTACTTCAAACGTTACGACATATGTTGAGTCTGCAGCAGGTATCGGTGCTGGTGGACGTACTGGTTTGACAGCCCTAGTTGTTGCAATCTGTTTTGCTTGTCAAGTTTCTTTAGCCCACTTTTAGCGATTGTTCCAACAGCTGCGACTGCACCAATTCTGATTATTGTCGGGATTATGATGCTCTCTAACTTGAAAAACATTCCTTGGGATGATATGTCAGAAGCAGTTCCAGCCTTCTTTACATCTATCTTTATGGGATTCAGTTACTCAATCACACAGGGGATTGCCGTTGGTTTCTTGACTTATACTTTGACAAAGATTGTTAAAGGTCAAATCAAAGAAGTACATGTCATGATCTGGATTTTGGATGCTTTGTTCATCTTGAACTACATCAGCATGGCTCTTAACTAATGATAAAAACTTAAAAAAGAAGGAGGATTCTCCTCCTTTTTTATTAGTAGAAATGTCGCAAAAGAAAACTTTTTGGTATAATGATAACATGCACATAAAAAATGAAGATGAACTCATTGCTCTTGGACAAGAGTTAGGCTCTTTGCTGGAGAAAAATGATGTATTGATTTTGACTGGTGAATTAGGTGCGGGGAAAACAACACTTACAAAAGGTCTGGCTAAAGGTCTAGGGATTCATCAAATGATTAAGAGCCCTACCTATACCATTGTTCGAGAATATGAAGGTCGTCTACCCTTGTATCACTTGGATGTTTATCGTATTGAAGGGGACGCAGATTCTATCGACTTGGATGAATTTCTTTTTGGATCAGGTGTGACTGTTATTGAGTGGGGTCATCTATTAGGAGAAGCTCTTCCGGCAGACTATCTGGAATTAGAAATTCTCAAAGATGGTGACGGACGCGAAGTTGTCTTTCATGCCCGTGGCAAACGAGCAACAGAGCTCTTACAGAGGTTGACGGATGGAGTATGATCTTTTAGTCCGTGAAGCAGAAGTCCAAGATGCTTCGGTTCTTATTGCACTTTTGGATCAGATTGGTCAAGAATCTAGCTTTACCAGTCTGGATGAAAACGGAATTGCAATGACTGCATCAGAAATGCAGCATTTTATTGACAAGCAGGCCCAATCGGATAATCAAATTACTTTACTAGCTTTTTTGAATGATGAGCTAGCAGGGGTCATCAATATAACGGCGGATCAACGTCCGAGAGTTCGACATATTGGTGATGTCTTTCTTGGAATTAAAAAAGCATACTGGGGATATGGCCTCGGTAGTATCCTCGTGGAAGAAGCTATTGAATGGGCCAAATCGAGTGCTAGTATTCGACGTTTACAATTGACAGTTCAAAAACGCAATCTTGCGGCTGTTCATCTATATAAAAAGATGGGCTTCATCATAGAAGGCTTACAGGAACGTGGTGCTTGTATAGAGGGAGGAGAGTTTCTTGACGTTTACCAAATGGGTCGACTGATAGACAAATAAACATATGGCAAAAAAAATAATCGGAATGTTTTTAGGCTTTGTCCTTGTGACAGTGCTTGGTGTGGGAGCTTATGCCTATACGATCTACCAACAAAGTACACAGACTCTAGCTAAAACCTATAAACAAATCGGGGAAGAAACGAAGGTTATCGAGGCAACTGAACCCCTGACAATCCTACTGATGGGTGTGGATACGGGGAACGTTGAACGTACAGACCCATGGGCGGGTAACAGTGATTCGATGATCTTGGTAACAGTAAATCCTAAAACCAAGAAAGTTGTTATGATGAGTTTAGAACGTGATATTCTGACACAAATCCAACAACCAGACGGTAGTGTTAGAGAAGCGAAACTCAATGCCGCCTATGCTGATGGTGGAGCAGAACTTGCTATTTCAACCATTCAAAAAATGATGAATATCCACATCGATCGTTATGTGATGGTCAACATGCATGGCCTTCAAAGAATGGTTGATGCTGTCGGTGGAATCACAGTAAACAACACTCTAGGTTTCCCTATCTCTATCCAAGATCAAGAACCGTTTAATACGATTTCTATCGGCGTTGGAGAGCAAACTCTAAATGGTGAAGAGGCGCTGGTGTATTCACGCATGCGCTATCAAGATCCAGAAGGAGATTACGGTCGTCAGAAACGTCAGCGCGAAGTCATTCAAAAGATTGTTGAGAAGATTCTTAGCTGAATAGTGTTAGTCACTACCAAGAAATTCTGAAGGCTCTTAGCGATAATATGCAGACAAATATCGAGATTACGACAACCACAATTCCTCAGTTGATGGGTTACCAAGATTCCTTTAAAAACATTGAATCTCAACAGTTGCGTGGAGAGGATGCAATGATTGATGGGACATCCTACCAAATCGTGTCATCTGCTCATATGTTAGAGATGCAAAATCTTTTACGTCGTTCATTGGACAAACCAGAAGTTACGGAATTAGAGACAAATGTTGTCTTGTATGAAAATATTTATGGCCGCTTGCCACAAACAACCGGACCTATTGCAGATCAGGAACAGCAAGGACAACAAGTGCATCAAGTGCAGCAAGAGCAACCAGAACAATAAGAAATAAATACTGAAATCGTAGGAATTTTCCTGCGATTTTTTCAAAGAAATTCGAATAGATAAGTAGGAGGAAAAAATGAAAGCGGAAATAATAGCTGTTGGGACAGAAATTCTAACTGGTCAAATTGTCAATACCAATGCTCAGTTTTTGTCTGAAAAGTTGGCTGAAATCGGTGTTGATGTCTACTTCCAAACAGCTGTGGGAGATAATGAAGCTCGTCTTTTATCTTTGCTTGAGATTGCTCAGAAACGTAGTAATCTAGTTATCCTCACGGGAGGCTTGGGTCCGACAGAGGATGATTTGACCAAACAAACCTTGGCAAAATTTTTGGGGAAAAATCTGGTGTTTGACCCGCAAGCACAGGCTAAACTGGATGATTTCTTTGCTCATCGACCAGACTATGCTCGAACTCCAAATAATGAACGTCAGGCACAAATTGTTGAGGGCTCAACTCCGCTACCCAATGAAACGGGACTAGCGGTTGGTGGTATGATTGAGGTAGATGGCGTGACTTATGTTGTCCTACCAGGTCCGCCAAGTGAACTGAAACCAATGGTTTTAAATGAGCTACTACCAAGATTGACAACAGGAGCTAAGTTGTACTCACGTGTGCTACGTTTCTTTGGAATTGGTGAGAGCCAGCTAGTGACGATTTTGTCAGATTTGATTGAAGAGCAGACGGATCCAACAATAGCACCGTATGCAAAAACAGGAGAGGTGACTCTGCGTTTGTCTACAAAGGCTACTAGTCAAGAAGAAGCTAAAAAGGCCTTGGATAATATAGAGGAAAAAATCCTTGCACGTCAGACTTTTGAAGGAATTGCTTTAAAGGATATCTGTTATGGCTATGGGGAGGAAGCGAGCCTAGCCAGCGTAGTTGTTGAGAAGTTGAAAAAGCAGAAGAAAACCATCACTGCTACAGAAAGTTTGACAGCAGGCCTTTTCCAAGCAACATTAGCAGAATTTTCGGGAGTATCAGCTATCTTTAAAGGCGGTTTTGTCACTTATAGCCTGGAAGAAAAAGCTAAGATGTTAGACATTCCACGAGAAGAGTTGGAAGAACATGGAGTCGTGTCAGCATATACAGCGGAAAAAATGGCAAATAAGGCACGACTGAAAACTCAATCAGACTTTGGGATTAGCTTGACAGGAGTAGCTGGCCCGGATAGCCTAGAAGGGCATCCAGCAGGGACAGTTTTCATCGGCCTATCTCAAGCATCAGGTACCGAAGTCATTCAAGCCAATATAGCTGGAAGAAGTCGAGCAGATGTTCGTAAAATTGCGGTTATGCATGCGTTTAACTTAGTTCGCAAAGCTTTATTAAGTGACTGACTTTTGATATAATAGAAGAAGGTTCTAAGAAACATTAAAATATAGGAGAACAAAATGGCGAAAAAACCAACAAAAAAATTAGATGAAATCGGCAAAAAATTTGGAGCTGATCGTGAAAAAGCCCTGAATGATGCCCTTAAATTGATTGAAAAAGACTTCGGTAAGGGATCAATCATGCGCTTGGGTGAACGTGCAGAGCAAAAAGTGCAAGTGATGAGCTCAGGCTCTTTGGCCCTTGATATTGCACTTGGTTCAGGTGGTTATCCAAAGGGACGTATCATTGAAATCTACGGTCCAGAATCATCAGGTAAGACAACAGTAGCCCTTCATGCTGTAGCACAAGCACAAAAAGAAGGCGGCATTGCAGCCTTTATCGATGCGGAACATGCGCTTGATCCAGCTTATGCAGCAGCTCTTGGAGTGAATATTGACGAATTGCTCTTGTCACAACCAGACTCAGGTGAGCAAGGTCTTGAAATTGCAGGAAAATTGATTGACTCAGGAGCCGTTGACCTTGTGGTTATTGACTCTGTTGCAGCTCTTGTACCTCGTGCGGAAATCGATGGAGATATTGGAGATAGCCACGTTGGTCTTCAAGCTCGTATGATGAGCCAAGCTATGCGTAAACTTGGTGCTTCTATCAACAAGACTAAGACAATTGCCATCTTCATCAACCAATTGCGTGAAAGTAGGGGTTATGTTTGGTAATCCAGAAACAACGCCTGGTGGACGTGCTCTTAAATTCTATGCTTCTGTTCGTTTAGATGTTCGTGGAAGCACACAGATCAAGGGAACTGGTGACCAAAAAGACACTAACGTCGGTAAAGAAACTAAGATTAAAGTTGTGAAAAACAAGGTAGCTCCACCGTTCAAGGAAGCTCTTGTTGAAATCATGTACGGGGAAGGTATTTCTAGAACTGGTGAACTCTTGAAGATTGCAAGTGATTTGGATATCATTCAAAAAGCAGGTGCTTGGTACTCATACAAGGGTGAAAAAATCGGACAAGGTTCTGAGAATGCGAAGAAATATTTGGCAGATCATCCAGAAATTTTTGATGAGATCGACCACCAAGTTCGTGTTCAATATGGTTTGATTGAAGAGGAAGAAGGATCAAAAGCAAGTTCAGCAGCAACTGAAACAAGTTCTAACCAAGAAGTAACTCTTGATTTGGGCGATGCTCTTGAAATCGAAATTGAAGAATAAAAAGTGGAGTTTTTCCACTTTTTATTTTTATTCATTAGAGGTTTACTCTTTCTGAAAAAGAGAATAAAAGGCCTATTTCCTTAGAAAAATCCAGAAAACTATTGCATTTCTAATAATTTGATGTTAAAATCAATAAGAACAACAAAAAAGGAGATTACTATAATGGAAAAACGTTTAGTTCGTAACGTTCAAGATAAAAAAATCGGTGGTGTTTGTGCAGGTCTTGCTGACTACTTTAACATGGATCCAATGTTAGTTCGTGTTCTTTGGATTCTTTTCACTTTAGCTGGTGGTTCAGGTCTACTTGCTTACGCTATTCTTTACTTTATCCTTCCAGAGGGTGGAGCAGAAGCTTAAGCTACATTGTAAATAAGAATAAATAATGCATGTAATTTTATAAATTGCATGCATTTTTTATTTTGAAAATAAATCGAAATTCAAAACATATCAGATTAAAGATAATGTTTTTTATACGTGGAATTGTCTTGCTTAGTAATCACTAAAGCGTCGGTATTCGATACGAAAGTCAAAGTAATTCTCTTCTTGCAATTTTTGAAAGATGTTGCGATAGACTTCTTCATCAAAATGGTCACCACGGTAGAGAATTTCAAAACTCATTCCCTCGTATTCTAAAAAGGCATTGGCAGTTTTAAAACCATTTTGTAGGTAGAAGTCCATGCGGGCCTTTCGTTGTTCGAGATTATCGCAGTCTTCATCTAATCGCTCAACTTCAAGAATCATAGTACGCTGGTAAAAATCAATGAGTTTTTCAATGATTTCTCTTCCATATCCATGACTACGGAGATGGGGCATAATGGCAAAGAAGCTAATGTAGAAAGCTTTTTGGTTGGAAATGGCAAAGGCAAAGCCGACAAACTCTTCTTTGTTATAAAAAGCAAAAAAGTGGGCGTCATCTCTATCCTGGTAAAGCAAAAATTCTTCCAAGGAGACACGTTCTTCTTCAGGAAAGGCTTCCTTGTTTAATTGGTCAACTTTCTCAAGGTCTGGGAATACATCTGTAATTAACTGGCTTGTTAAGCTCATACATACCCTCCTTTTCTGTCACGATTATACCAGATTGTTTGTATCTAGGCAACGCTTTCTTAACGAAACTCCCTTGTTCCTCTACTAGAAAGCTGATATAATACCCTTATGAATAAAAAATCAACGGTGGACTTGATTCATGGTCCTATTCTTCCTTCACTGATTAGTTTTGCTTTACCAATTTTACTATCCAATATCTTTCAGCAGCTCTACAATACAGCTGATATTTTGATTGTCGGGCGTTTTTTAGGGCAAGATTCCTTGGCGGCAGTCGGAGCTACGACAGCCATTTTTGATTTGATTATTGGCTTTGCTCTCGGAGTCGGAAATGGGATGGGAGTTGTTATTGCACGTCTCTATGGTGCTCGTAATTTTGCTAAGATTAAAGAAGCTGTTGCAGCAACTTGGATTTTGGGTGCCATCCTGAGTGGTCTTGTCATGCTGATGGGTTTCTTCGGTCTTTATCCACTCTTACAGTACCTAGAAACGCCTGCAGAAATTCTCCCTCAATCATATGAATATATTTCCATGATTGTTAGCTGTGTGGGAGTTAGTTTTGCTTACAATCTATTTGCAGGATTACTGCGCTCAATTGGTGATAGCCTTGCTGCGCTTGCTTTCCTGATTTTTTCAGCTATCGTTAATGTCATTCTGGATTTGTATTTTATTACGCAATTGCAGTTAGGAGTTCAGTCTGCGGGTCTTGCAACCATTATCTCGCAAGGTTTGTCAGCAATCCTCTGTTATTTCTATATTCGCAAGAGTGTTCCGGAGCTTCTTCCAGGTCTCAAACATTTCAAATGGAATAAGGCACTCTATGTGGATCTCTTGGAACAGGGGCTAGCCATGGGCTTGATGGGGTCAATTGTCTCTATCGGAAGCGTCATCTTGCAATCCTCTGTTAATGGCTTGGAGCAGTCATTATCAGCGCCCAAACGGCAGCGCGTAGAATCATGGCCTTTGCCCTATTGCCAATGACGGCTATTTCAGCTTCGATGACGACTTTTATCTCTCAAAACTTTGGAGCGAAACGTCCCGAACGTATCGTTCAAGGTCTTCGTATAGGGAGTTATTTGAGTATGTCTTGGGCGACCTTTGCTTGTGTGTTCCTATTTTTTGCAAGTCCTAGCCTAGTTTCTTTCCTGGCAAGTTCGACAGACGCTTACTTGATTGAAAATGGGGCTTTGTATCTACGTATCAGTTCAGTATTCTATCCGTTTTTGAGTCTTTTATTGATTTATAGAAATAGCTTGCAGGGTCTCGGTCAAAAATTCTTGCCACTTGTATCAAGCTTTATCGAGTTTATCGGTAAAATTATTTTCGTCGCTTGGATTATCCCTTGGGCAGGTTATACGGGTGTTATCCTATGTGAACCACTACTTTGGCTTGTTATGACTGCCCAGCTTTACTTCTCGCTCTCCCAACACCCTTGGATAAAAGAAGGCAAGAAAATCTTGGCAGTTGGTGGAAAATTCTAGCTTGCTTTACAAAAGAAAATCCATTTCCTCTAGTGAAAATCAGCTAGACTTGTGTTATAATAAGAAAGATTAAAATGTGAATAAAGGAGATTCCTAATGGGACGTAAATGGGCCAATATCGTAGCCAAGAAAACGGCTAAAGATGGAGCTAACTCTAAAGTATATGCAAAATTTGGTGTAGAAATCTATGTTGCAGCTAAAAAAGGTGAACCAGATCCAGAATTAAACACTGCTTTGAAATTCGTTATCGATCGTGCTAAACAAGCGCAAGTGCCAAAACACGTTATTGATAAGGCTATCGATAAAGCAAAAGGGAATACAGACGAAACCTTTACAGAAGGACGTTACGAAGGATTTGGGCCAAATGGTTCAATGTTGATCGTTGATACCTTGACTTCAAACGTCAACCGTACAGCTGCCAATGTTCGTGCTGCTTTTGGTAAAAACGGTGGAAACATGGGAGCTTCAGGTTCTGTATCTTACCTCTTTGACAACAAAGGTGTTATCGTCTTTGCAGGTGATGATGCGGATACCATCTTTGAGCTTTTGCTTGAAGCAGATGTCGATGTAGACGATGTAGAAGCAGAAGAAGGAACAATCACTGTTTACACAGCTCCAACTGATCTTCACAAGGCTATCGTTGCTTTGCGTGAATCTGGTATTGAAGAATTCCAAGTAACTGAATTGGAAATGATTCCTCAATCAGAAGTTGAGTTGTCAGGTGAAGATTTGGAAACATTTGAAAAACTATACAGCGTTCTTGAAGACGACGAAGACGTACAAAAAATCTACACTAACGTAGATGGATTCTAATAAAAAAGCGAGCGGACTATTAAGTCTGTTCGCTTTTTAGTTATCTTAGACTTTTACTCCATCATCAGTTTGCTCTGTTCTGTCTAATCCTAGGGCAAATTTACGGATGAGAAGAAACTGACCATTTCCTGTTTTACGAAAGTCAGTACAACTGTCTTAGTATTAGAACCGAGTGAGATATAGGAGATTGTTTTAATCTCGTAGTCGCCTGAAGTTGATTCAATTTCAGAATCCGGCACGCCATGCTTGATGATGACATCTTTATAATTGGAGCCCCCTTTTCCTCTGTTTGCAGTATCGCCTTCTATCAAAGCGTCGAATTGTTCCTGGGTCCAAGTGAAGTGTTCATCGGTATCTTCGACATCCTCTTCATCCTCATCTTCATCTGTGCTATTATCAGGCAGTTCACCATACTCCCCGTCATCAGTTGAAGAAGTTATATTTTTATAGGGGTGACTAAAGGTTCTAACAAAGTCAGTAAGGACACCAGAAGGTAATACTTGCGTCATTAAGATAAGGAAAATGGATAGAGTACCTAGGGCGGTTCCAATAATCGCCAATATTTTACGATTTTGGAGATTGAGGATGATACCAAAAACACCTAGACCTATTGCAATAATAGCAAAGAAAAAAGATAGTAGGCTGATGATTGGCAACCAGGATCCAAGAAGAGCCAGGGTTCCAAAGATGATGGCAAGAATTCCTAAGATTTTCTGTTCTTTTTGTTTCATGTGTGGGTTTCTCATTTCTAGTCAGGCTGGAATCTTATCTGTGTAAGATAGTGTTTATTATAGATAAAATAGAAGCTAATGTCAATTTTAAGAAAAATAGTTCTCGTAGAAACTTTTTTCTTGACATCTTATTTGAAAATGATAAAATAGTTCTCATGAAAACTAATTGGTTCTCGTGGGAACTATTTTGTTTAGAAGGGGGAAATCATGGATAAACCGATGTTGGTCTTTAAACGTTTTGGTCATCAGATTCACCTCATGGTGCAAAAGGAAGCCAAGCGTTGTGGTATCGAATTTATGGGTGGATCACAAGGACAGGTTCTCCGTTTTTTAGATCGTCGTGAGCAGGAACAAGAATTGACGCTTATCAAGGATATTGAACAAGAACTCAATGTCACCAAGTCAGTTGCCAGCAATTTAGTGAAGCGCATGGTGCAAAATGGTTTGGTGGAGTTGGAGGCGAGTCCAATTGATAAACGAGCAAAATTTGTTCATTTGACTGAAAAATCTCGCTCTCAAATGAAGCAGGTCAAGTCTTTCTTTGATCGAATTGACCGCAGTTTACTCGATGGAGTATCTGAGGAAATTAGCTATTTTTGAGGAAGTCATGGCTCAACTACAAGCCAATGTAGAAAAAATAGGAGGGGAAGATGAAGAAACTCGCTAAGCGTATTACAGGAAAAGAGTGGGGAATGATTCTCTTGACTGTACTCTTTACATGTTTCTCGGTCTATCTAGAATTAGAAGTTCCGACTTACATTTCAGAAATTACAGCATTACTTGGGACACCAGGGACGCAGTTGGATGCACTTTGGTCACCAGCTATGAACATGATGGGCTTGTCACTCTTGGCCTTTCTATCATCTGTCACAGTTGGATTTTTTGCTGCTCGCGTTGCAGCATCCTACACGGCTCATCTGCGTAGTGATATTTTTAATCGTGTCTTGGATTATTCTCAGACAGAAATCAAACGATTCTCTATTCCTAGTCTGTTGACTCGGACGACCAATGATATTACGCAGATTCAAATGCTCTTTACTATGGGGCTCCAAGTGGTCACTCGTGGTCCTATCATGGCTATCTGGGCCATTGGAAAAATCCTTGGCAAATCTGAATACTGGCTCTGGGCAGTAGTGGTTGCTGTTATCGTCAATGTTCTGATGACAACAGTTCTCATGACGCTAGCCTTTCCAAAACAATCTGTTATCCAGAAATTGACAGATAAACTGAATAGTATCACTCGTGAAAGTTTGACAGGGATTCGAGTGGTTCGTGCTTACAATGCTGAGGATTATCAGGATGAGAAATTCGAAGAAGCCAATGAGGAAGTCACTCGTCTCAATCTCTTTGTCAATCGATTGATGGCTATTATGAATCCTATTATGATGGCGATTTCGAGTGGCTTGAGTCTAGCTATTTACTGGATTGGTGCCTATATCATCAATGATGCTAGCCTGACAGACCGTCTACCACTCTTTAGTGATATGGTGGTCTTCATGTCTTATGCCATGCAGGTCGTGATGGGATTCTTGCTCATGGGAGCTCTCTTTATCGTCCTTCCTCGTACCTTAGTTTCTGCAGGACGTATCAATCAAGTGCTGGACTTGCATTCTTCTATTGAAAATCCTAGTCAACCACAGACGGCAGATTCTTCTATTCAAGGTCAAGTAGAATTCCGTGATGTAACCTTCCGCTATTCTAAACTCAGAAGCAGTTGTGGAACATGTTAGCTTCAAGGCAGAAGCTGGTCAAACAGTTGCCTTTATCGGATCAACTGGTTCTGGTAAATCTACGCTTGTGAACCTCTTGCCTCGTTTTTATGATGTATCAGATGGAGAAATTCTAGTAGACAGCGTCAATGTACAGAATTATGATTTGGAAGACTTGCGGAATAAAGTTGGCTATATCCCACAAAAAGCTGTTCTTTTCTCAGGAGATGTCAAGGGAAATCTAGACTTTGGTAAGAGTCCAGAAACTCCGCTAAGCGAGACTGCTATGTGGCAAGCTCTTGAGTTGGCCCAGTCTAAAAACTTTATCGAAGATAAGGAAGCAGGTCTAGCTTCAGAAGTGGCTCAAGGTGGGACTAACTTCTCAGGAGGTCAAAGACAACGTTTGTCCATTGCGCGTGCCTTGGCTCGTAAACCAGAAATTCTCATTTTTGATGATTCATTCTCGGCCTTGGACTACAAGACTGACCGTATCTTGCGCCAAGAACTAGCTGAAAAAACGCAATCTATGACCAAGTTAATCGTTGCCCAACGTATTTCAACAATTATGGATGCTGACTTGATCTTAGTATTGGATCAAGGTAAAGTCGTGGGACAAGGCACCCACAAGGAACTTCTTGCGACCAACGAAGTTTACCAAGAAATTGCCTATTCACAACTATCGAAGGAGGAATTGGAACATGGAAAATAAGAAGATGTCCTTTTGGAAACAATATAAACCTTTTCTAGCAGGTCTCCAACTTCCTCTACTAGTTGCGGTTGTGGCGGCTGTATGTTCAAGCATCATCACGGTTTATGGACCAACTAAGATTAAGGAAATCACCAACTTGATTTCAGATGGCTTGGCTACAGAAATCGATTTGGTAGCTGTGTCAAGTATCGCCAGCTTTTTAGCTATTTTGTATGTGCTTGGTGCCATTCTCAACTATACACAAGCCTATATCTTTTCAACGAGTATCCAACATTTTTCAAAACGCTTGCGGACAGCTATCGCTGAAAAAATTAACCGTCTGCCACTTGCTTATTTTGACCGTCATTCTCAAGGAGATACTCTCTCTCGTGTAACCAATGACGTCGATACGGCGGCTCAGTCCCTCAACCAAAGTCTGGGAACAGTTCTCTCAGCTAGCTTCTTGCTAATCGCTGTTTTGATTACCATGTTTGGCATGAACTGGATTTTGGCATTGGTAACAGTTGTTTCAACCCTTGTAGGTTTTGCTGCGGTTTCAGTGATTATGGCTAAGTCACAAGGTTATTTTAAAGCTCAACAAAACAACCTAGCAGCTGTCAATGGTTATGTGGAAGAAATGTACTCTGGCCACAATGTTGTGACCAGCTATAACGCTGTGGAAACAACTAAAGAAACATTCGCAGGATTGAATCAAGACCTACATGATAGTATCTGGAAATCTCAATTTATTTCTGGAATCATGATGCCAGCAATGATCTTTGTTGGGAACTTTAGCTATGTTTTGGTGATCATTGTCGGTGCAGTCCTAGCTCTAGAAGGACATATCAGTATTGGTATCATCGTAGCCTTTATGGTTTATGTTCGTACCTTCTCTCAACCCTTATCACAAATTGCCCAAGGGATTACCAGCTTACAACAAGCCAGTGCAGCTATGACACGTGTTTTTGAATTTCTAAGTGAAGCTGAGATGGAAGACGAATCTCATAAGGAAACACAATTGTCTGGTATAAAGGGTGAAGTAGTCTTTGATCAAGTTTCCTTTGGTTACACACCTGAGCGAACCATCATTCATGACTTTTCTGCGACAGCTCATGCAGGGCAAAAGATTGCCATTGTTGGACCAACCGGAGCTGGTAAGACCACCATTGTTAATCTCTTGATGAAGTTCTATGAGATTGATAAGGGAAGCATTCGTATTGATGGTGTGGATACCAAGTCTATGAAACGTTCAGAAGTACACGATGCCTTTTCAATGGTCTTACAGGATACTTGGCTCTTGAAGGAACCATTCGTGATAATCTCATCTACAACCAAACAGGGATTAGTGATGAACGAATGATTGAAGCAGCAAAAGCAGTAGGAATCCACCACTTTATCATGACTCTACCAGATGGCTACGATACTGTTTTAGATGATACAGTGACCTTGTCAGTCGGACAGAAACAGCTCTTAACCATTGCTCGTGCTCTTCTCAAAGATGCTCCGCTCTTGATTCTTGATGAAGCGACATCTTCAGTCGACACACGTACAGAAGAGTTGATTCAGAAAGCCATGGACCGTTTGATGGAGGGACGCACATCCTTTGTCATCGCCCATCGCTTGTCAACTATCCGTAATGCTGATTTGATTCTTGTCATGAAAGATGGAAATATCATCGAGCAAGGCAATCATGAGGAACTGATGGCTCAGGGTGGTTTCTATGCTGACCTCTACAATAGCCAATTTACAGAAGATGAAGTAGAAGAATAAACTAAAAGAAGGCTTGACGGCCTTCTTTTTCTACACTATACTAGAGTAGGAGATGCTAGTAGGCTTCTTGTGTAAAATCTAAAAATAACGAGAAAATATATGAAAAACTATCAAGAGTGGTACGACAAGAGGAAATCAAGCCTCCTTCGCCATCCACAAGGATTACAACTGATGCGAGTCTTCAATCGCATGATGACAGTCCTGATGCCCTTGGCATACTTGACCTTGTTGGGGACAAGTTTTATAAGTAAGGGAATAGGGAACGTCCTTTATGCTTATATCTTAGTGCCAGCTTCTGGCTTTGTCCTATTGACGCTAGTTCGTAAGTGGATCAATCAACCGCGTCCATATGAAACATGGGGGATTATCCCGCTACTGGACAAGGACAGTTCTGGCAATTCAATGCCCAGTCGCCATGTCTTTTCAGCAACCATTATTTCCATGGCTTGCCTGCACGCAAATCTGCCTGCAGGGTTGATTTTATTGGTCTTATCAGCTCTTCTAGGCCTGGTGCGAGTCTTGGGTGGCGTTCATTATCCCAAGGATGTTCTAGTTGGCTATGCCTGTGGGCTCATCTGGGGAATTCTTTTCTTTATGTTGTAAAAAGCAAAGCAAGTGGGCTTGGCCTCGTAACCACTTACGGGTCAAAAATGACCACTTGCTTTTTTGCCCTTGTAAAGTCTTTTTGGCTTTGGTATAGTAGATGCAGAAAGGAGATAGGATGAAGTTACGAATCGAGATAGATAGTGAATTAACTGAGACAGAGATTGTCATCAAGGCCGCAGCCCTGACAGATGAAATAGCTGACTTGCAACGACTCTTGCAAGAAACCAAAGCTCCTAGGTTGATCTTTTATAAGGGGACGGGTGAGTACTACTTAGACTTGTCAGAAATTCTATTTTTTGAGACGGAAGGCAACAAGATCTACGCCCATACCCAGAAAGAAGCCTATGAAGTGAGACTCAAACTTTATGAGTTAGAGGCTATCCTGCCTCGCTATTTCAGTCGGGTATCCAAGTCGACCATTGCCAATCTTCGGCAGGTCTACTCGGTGGACAAATCCTTCTCAGGTACAGGGACTATTTCCTTTTATCAGACCCACAAGGAGGTTCACGTGTCACGGCACTATCAATCCCTCCTAAAAGAAAATCTAAGAAACATGAGGTAACAGACATGAAAAAGAAAGCATTTGGTATTGTTTTATTGGTTTTAGCAGCCTGGATCTTGCTACAAGGGAATTTTGGCATTCCTTCTTTGGATGGTAAAATATGGCCTTTGATTGGTATCGCCTTTTTTGCTTACCAATCAGTTGAAGCTTTGCTTCGTCGTCATCTAACATCAGCAGTTTTTACCGCTCTAGTAGCCTTAATGATTGCGAATCATTTATAACATTTTTCCTATTCCAATCCAGTCTTTGTTTTGGGCTAGTATCTTAGCAGTGCTAGGTGTTGGTTATCTGACGCATTCAAGTAAGTTTTGGAATGGAAAAAAATGGTGGTATGACGGTGAACGAACAGTCGTCACGGATAAGGAAGTCGCTTTTGGTAGTGGAACCTTCTATAAGCAAGATCAAGATCTTGTAGATGACCAAGTTGAAGTCGCTTTTGGAGATGCAAAAATCTACTATGATAACGCTGAGATGTTAGGTGATTTTGCTACTTTGAATATCGAAGTGGCTTTTGGTAATGCAACTGTCTATGTTCCCCAACACTGGCGTGTAGATTTGAAAGTTGAAACATCCTTTGGTGCAGCCAAGGCAGATGCTCCTGTAGCCCCAACCAGCAAAACCTTGATTATCCGTGGAGAAGTAGCCTTTGGGAAACTCGGTATTGTCTACGTCAAATAAAAAAAGTCTTCCAATTCCCTTGCCAAAAATAAGAAAGTGTGATAACATAGTACGGTATGTGGTGCTAGCACATCCGCTATATTAGATCTAATAGGAGGAAAACACAATGGCTAAAGTATGTTACTTTACAGGTCGTAAGACTGTATCAGGAAACAACCGTTCACACGCGATGAACCAAACTAAACGTGCCGTAAAACCAAACCTTCAAAAAGTTACTGTTCTTATCGATGGTAAACCTAAAAAAGTTTGGGCTTCAGCTCGTGCTTTGAAATCAGGAAAAGTAGAACGCGTTTAATAAACATGAAAAGACCGATGAGGTCTTTTTCTTTTGCTCGAAAGCTAAAATCATTTGAAAAATCAAGCAAAAATCAGATGATACATCATTCTGCTTTTACAGTTGAGCTGAAATATGATAAAATAGAGTATCAACTAGTTGAGGTAAAAAAAATGACTGTAAAAATTAATACAAAAGATGGTCAAGTCGAACTAACAGATGATGTGATCGCTACTGTTGTAGGTGGTGCAGCAACTGAAATTTTTGGTGTAGTCGGTATGGCTAGTAAAAATGCCCTCAAAGATAATTTCCAAGCCCTTCTAGGTAAAGAAAATTATTCAAAAGGTGTAGTCGTGAAGGCAGCTGAAGACGGTAGTATTGCAGTTGATGTATATACTGTTTTGAGCTACGGTACAAAAATCAGCGAAGTTTCAAAAAACATCCAAGAGCGTGTTCGCTTTAGTTTGGAAAATCAACTTGGAATCACTGCTCAAACTGTGAATGTCTACATTCAAAATATCAAAGTTGTAGGAGAATAATCGTGTCAAATATTACTACAAGCTTATTTCAAGAAATGGTACAGGCTGCTTCAACTCGTTTGAACAAGCAAGCCGAATATGTCAATTCATTGAACGTCTTCCCAGTTCCAGATGGAGATACAGGAACAAATATGGGAATGACCATTGAAAATGGAGCTAAAGAAGTAGCTGACAAACCAGCATCAACAGTTGGAGAAGCAGCAAGTATCTTGGCTAAAGGTCTTTTGATGGGTGCGCGTGGAAACTCAGGAGTTATCACTTCTCAACTTTTCCGTGGATTCTCACAAGCTATCAAGACAAAAGAAGAGTTAACAGGGAAAGACCTAGCTCTTGCCTTCCAATCAGGTGTTGAAGTAGCCTACAAGGCTGTTATGAAGCCAGTTGAAGGAACTATCTTGACCGTATCACGTGGTGCTGCCATCGGTGCTAAGAAAAAAGCAGAACAGACAGATGACGCAGTTGAAGTGATGCGTGCAGCCTTGGAAGGAGCTAAAGCAGCCCTTGCTAAAACTCCAGAAATGCTTCCAGTATTGAAAGAAGTTGGAGTTGTGGACTCAGGTGGTCAAGGTTTGGTCTTCATCTATGAAGGTTTCCTTTCAGCTCTTACTGGTGAATACAGCGCTTCTGAGGACTTTGTTGCGACTCCAGCAAACATGAGTGAGATGATCAATGCTGAACACCACAAGTCTGTAGCTGGACATGTGGCAACAGAAGACATTACTTTGGTTACTGTACTGAAATCATGGTTGCCCTCAAACAAGGTCCGACTTATGCTAAAGACTTTGACTACGAAGAATTCCGTAACTACTTGAACGACCTTGGAGATTCTCTACTTGTTGTCAATGACGACGAAATTGTTAAAGTTCACGTCCATACAGAAGATCCAGGACTTGTCTTGCAAGAAGGACTTAAATACGGTAGCTTGGTCAAGGTTAAAGTCGATAACATGCGTAACCAGCACGAAGCGCAAGTAGAAAAAGAAGCAGCTCAAGTTAGCAAACCAGCTGAAGAAAAAGAATATGCCCTTATCGCAGTAGTAGCTGGACAAGGCTTGGCAGACATCTTCCGTGCCCAAGGTGTGGATTATGTCATCGAAGGTGGACAAACTATGAACCCTTCGACAGAAGACTTCGTCAAGGCTGTTGAGCAAGTTAATGCTCGCAACATCATCTTCTTGCCAAATAACAAAAACATCTTCATGGCAGCTCAATCAGCAACTGAAGTCTTAGAACAACCAGCTGTTGTGGTAGAAGCTCGTACAATTCCTCAAGGATTGACTAGTCTTCTTGCCTTTGATCCAAGCAAATCAATCGAAGAAAACAAAGAACGCATGACTGCAGCTCTTGGCGATGTCATCAGTGGTAGTGTAACAACAGCCGTTCGTGATACAACTATCGATGGTTTGGAAATCCATGAAAATGACAATCTTGGTATGGTTGATGGTAAGATCCTCGTATCAAACCCTGATATGCACCAAACCTTGACTGAAACTTTGAAACATATGTTGGACGAAGACAGTGAAATCGTAACTTTCTATGTCGGAGAAGACGGAAGTGAAGAATTGGCAAATGAAATTGCTCAAGAAATCGCAGAAGAATTCGAAGATGTTGAAGTAGAAATTCACCAAGGTCAACAACCAGTTTACCCATATCTTTTCAGTGTGGAATAAAGAATAAATAAAAAGAAAGAGGTCAGGACAAACGTTCCTGGTCTCTTTTTTTGTTTGCAATGAGTTTTTGAACTGGTAGCTGATCGGGGCTAGACAATCGATCCAATCTAGTAATTTTTATTCCATCATTTTTTTGTGACATTTGTCAGATCTCCTCATGACAGAAGATTCTAGTGACACAACCTTCAAAGAATTATACTAGATGTATCAAATGGAGGAAGAAAAAATGAAACATAAAGTAATTGTCGCAATGAGTTTAGTAGCAGCAGGAGTCATGACTTATCTCATGTTTTCAGGATTGGACGAAGGCTTCTATCATTTTCCTTGGGAGTTATTTGCAGGATTTGGTATGATGTCTTGGTTGATCCGAGAAGGTTTGAAATTGGTCTCAGATGTGAAAAAGGAGTTTGAAAAATGAAAAAAGCGATTCTCTATCTCTTTATTGCACTATCACTAGTGGTATGGTTGGTAGAAATGTTTACAGGTTGGTTTGATCAAGCCTTCCTTCACCAATTCATCCGTGGTGCATGGGGATTAGGATTTATGATTTTTATCGCCTTTCCGATGGGGATGGAATGGCTGAAAGGAGAATATCATGAACATGATTAAGGTAGAAAGCCTAAATAAAAGCATCAAGGGTAAAGCTATTTTGAAGGATATTTCCTTTGAGGTAGCTGAAGGTGAATGTGTCGCTTTGATTGGGCCAAATGGTGCTGGGAAGACCACACTACTGGACTGTTTATTGGGAGATAAGCTGGTTACTAGCGGACAAGTATCCATTCAAGGATTGTCAGTGACGAGCTCTAAGTTAGACTACACAAGATCTTACCTTCCTCAAGAGAATGTCATTGTTCAGAAATTAAAGGTCAAAGAGTTGATTGCTTTCTTTCAAAGTATTTATCCAAATCCCTTGAACAACCAGAAAATCGATCAACTATTGCAGTTTGACAAGCAACAAAAAGAGCAGTTGGCGGAAAAATTGTCAGGTGGGCAAAAGCGTCTCTTCTCTTTTGTCTTGACCTTGATTGGCCGACCAAAGCTTGTCTTTTTAGATGAGCCAACTGCGGCCATGGATACTTCAACCCGCCAACGTTTTTGGGAAATTGTCCAAGACTTAAAAGCGCAGGGAGTCACCATTCTCTATTCGTCTCATTATATTGAGGAAGTAGAGCATACAGCGGACCGGATTTTGGTCTTAAATAAGGGAGAGTTGATCCGTGATACGACCCCTCTGGCCATGCGCAGTGAGGAGATTGAAAAGCACTTCATCCTACCTCTGGCTTACAAGGAAGTCGTCGAACAGTCTAACTTGGTTGAAAACTGGTCACAAAAACAAGATGCTCTGCAAGTAGTCACACGTGAAGCGGATGCTTTCTGGGAACTGTTAGTACAGGCAGGCTGTAGGATACAAGAAATTGAAGTTAATAACCGTAGCTTGCTAGATACAATCTTTGAAGAAACACAAAAGGGAGATGACTAAGATGAAACGATGGATTGCACTAAACAAGATAGAATTCTTATTAACCAAACGACAATTAGTCTATTATCTATTATCCGTAGGAATGCCGACGGCCTTCTATTTATTCTTTCAGGCATGTACCAGGATACACCAGGTGGGCCGGCTAATTTTATGCGCGACTACCTCATCTCCATGACGGCCTTTTCCATGATGTCGACAGCTATCTTTTCATTCCCAGTTGTTTTACATACCGATAAAATCAACAACTGGCAGAAAACATTACGCCATACTCCAGTAAATATGGTAGAATATTATCTATCAAAGATAACAAGTATGATAGTTGATTATTTGGTTTCAATTCTGGTTGTTTTCTCAGTTGGGCATTTTGTAAGAGGTGTGGATATGTCTCTTGGAAACTGGATTGGGGCTGCGCTCTTGCTGATAGTAGGAAGTGTTGCCTTTGTAGCACTTGGCTTAACCCTGACTCTCTTACCTTCTAGTCAGTTGATGTCTGTCGTAGGCAATCTTCTTTACTTTGGCTTGGCTGTGTTAGGCGGACTCTGGATGCCTGTCTCTTTATTTCCAGATTGGATGCAAGCAATCGGGAAGCGCCTACCAAGCTATCAGTTGATGGAATTAATCAAGACCTTCTTAAATGAGGGTGGCATCAATCTATCAGCCACAATTTATCTACTTGTTTTTCAGCAGTTTTATTTGGTTTGACCATTTACCTTCAAGGTCATAAGGAGAATGCTTAATGCTTGAAAGACTGAAAAGCATACACTATATGTTTTGGGCCAGTTTGATTTTTATGATTTTCCCCATCCTACCTGTAGTGACTGGGTGGCTTTCTGTCTGGCATTTATTGATTGATATTCTATTTGTAGTGGCGTATTTGGGTATTTTAACAACTAAGAGCCAGCGCCTATCTTGGCTTTTCTGGGGGATCATGCTGACTTATGTAGTTGAGAATACTGCCTTTGTTGCTGTTAATTATATCTGGTTTTTCTTTTTCCTATCCAATCTCTTAAGTTATCATTTCAATGTAGGTGGTTTAAAGTCTTTACATGTCTGGACTTTTCTTCTTGCTCAAGTCCTTGTTTTGGGCCAACTTTTGATTTTTCAGAGAATCGAAGTTGAGTATCTATTCTATCTACTTGTAATTCTTGCTTTTGTCGATTTAATGACTTTTGGCTTGGTTCGGATTCGTATTGTGGAGGATTTGAAAGAAGCGCAGGCCAAGCAAAATGCCCAGATAAATCTCTTGTTAGCGGAAAATGAACGTAGTCGTATCGGTCAGGATTTGCATGATAGTCTGGGACACACCTTTGCTATGCTGAGTGTCAAGACAGATTTAGCCTTGCAGTTATTTCAGATGGAGGCTTATCCACAGGTGGAAAAGGAATTAAAAGAAATTCACCAGATCAGCAAGGATTCTATGAATGAAGTGCGAATCATTGTGGAAAAATCTGAAATCACGGACCCTAGCTTCAGAACTTGAAACTGTCAAAAAAGATGCTAGAGATTGCTGGCATTGAGGTTCAAGTTGACAATCACTTGGACAAGGCTAGCTTGACCCAGGATGTAGAGTCCACGGCTGCTATGATTTTGTTAGAACTGGCAACCAATATCATCAAGCATGCCAGCGCTGAAAAAGCCTATCTAAAACTGGAACGTACAGATCAGGAATTGCTTCTGACGGTCAGAGATGACGGGAAAGGCTTTGCAACTGTAGAAGGAAATGAACTGCACACAGTACGAGATCGTGCCTCAGCCTTTTCAGGTCAAGTGGAGCTGGTCAGTTTGAAACATCCAACAGAGGTGCGCGTGCATCTGCCTTATAAGGAGAGAAAGTAGATGAAAGTATTAGTCGCAGAAGATCAAAGTATGCTGAGAGACGCCATGTGCCAGCTCTTGAGCTTTCAACCAGATGTGGAGACTGTCCTGCAGGCGAAAAATGGAGCTGAAGCTATCCAAATCTTGGAGAAAGAAGCAGTAGATATTGCCATCCTTGACGTTGAAATGCCAGTCAAGACAGGACTAGAAGCTCTCGAATGGATCAAACAAGAAATTCCTGAAACCAAGGTTGTTATCGTTACGACCTTTAAACGCCCAGGCTATTTTGAACGAGCGGTCAAAGCAGGAGTCGATGCCTATGTCTTGAAGGAGCGGAGCATCGCCGAACTTATGCAAACCCTGCATACGGTGCTAGAGGGGGAGAAAGGAATATTCTCCAGAACTGATGGAAGTCATGATGACCCATCCCAATCCCTTGACCGAGCAGGAAGTGGCTGTTCTACATGGAGTAGCCCAAGGCCTGTCTAACCAAGAAATTGCGGATAAGCTCTACCTCTCAAACGGCACCGTCCGTAATTACATGACTAATATCCTCTCCAAACTAGGCGCAAGCAACCGAACCGAAGCAGCCAAAACTGCTGAGGAAGAAGGCTGGTTGTGAGGGAAGAAGAAAGAAAAAATCTCTTAGAAATGAATCTAAGAGATTTTTTGTGTTATGTGACTCGCACCTAACGGAGCGAGACGGAGTGAAAGTCACATAAAGAAAAAGGCTGGGAAAGCCAACCTTTTCTATTTATTCAGCTAAGAGCACTTCTTTGATGGTTTGTTTTTGGAGTTTTCTGTTGGATAGATAAAAGAGGCTTTCATAAATCAAAGCAAAACCTATCAAGGTCCAAAAGCACACATTCCCATCAAAGTGATGCTCAATCTTTTCAGGAACCGTATCTTTGATCACACCAATCAAGATTTCCATGATGCCATATTGATAAGCTGTCCCAAGAACAAATCCTAGATAAGCCCAAAAACGATAAGGAACGAGAATATGACCTTGGCATTCACGATCGGTGTAGCCAAAAGCCTTCATAAGAGCCAAGGTTTCGCGACTTTCAGAGACCACAATCCCCAATGACAAAAAGAGTATTGAGAAAGAAAGGATCAAGCCAATCATGATCATCATGGTTTGGATGATATCATCTGTGTAATCCCTGAGGCCAAAGGACAATTGAACCATGGCCGCAAAACACATAGAGCCAAAGACTACAAAAAACAGTATAGATTTTTCTCCCCCAAATCAGTGATGAGGACAGCTCTTTTAGGAAGGCCTTCTCTTTCTTAGGAGCCCTCTTTCTCCTTTGAGCCTTGATTGGTGTTGGAGATTTTTTCAATAAGCGAAGTGCCTGCGTTTGTAATTGTCTTCTAGCATAGCCAATCGCGAGAAGCATAAAAAATACCGTTGGCAGGATCACCAAAGCAAGCAAGAGCTGCCAATGAAAATGAATGGTGATTTCTGGCAGGATCCCCTTCTCATTACGAAAGTCATAAAAATGTCCCATCATAAGAAAAGAAGCGAAATAGCCAAGAAGAGCCCCAACACCAAAACTGAGTCCAAAAGCCCAAAATCGTTTCGCCAACTGGCCATTGCTGTAGCCCAAAGCCTTTAAAATTCCTAATTGTTCCTTGTGGTCGTCAACAAATTGTTTGATATAAAAACACATGAGAAGGACCGACGTCAAGGACAAGACGACCCCACTGACCATGGCTACCATCCAAGAAAGCGAAACCTGGGCATCATAGTAGGTCTGAATCATGAGATTGGTTTTCGAAATCTCTAATTGCTCGATGTCCAAGTAAAAATTTAAGAATAGATTGGCCACAAAGACCGCACAAGCCCCAATGATGCTGACGACAACTAATTTTCGAATATCTTTTACTGAAAACATGGCTTACCATCCAATCTCATAAGCAGTCTGAGGCTGATCATTGGTCACAACTTCGGTAATCTTGCCACTATTGACTCGAATGATGGTTCTGGCCATATCTGCAATATTTTGGTTGTGCGTCACCATGATGAGGGTATAGCCTAGCTTTTCCTTCAGTTTCCAGATATAGTCGAGAATCTTGCGCCCTGTTTCTTCATCGAGGGCTCCCGTCGGCTCATCTAAGAAAAGAATCTCTGGCTTTTTGGCCAAGGCCCGGGCAATAGAGACTCTCTGCTGTTCTCCGCCAGACAATTCACTCGGATACTTGTCTAGCTTATCGCCAAGTCCCAAATCTTCTATGATCTGCAAAAAGTCATGATTGTTTGCCAGGTCTGCCCCCATCTTTACATTCTGTTTGACTGTCAGATTAGGCAATAAATAATACTGCTGGAAAATAAAGGCAATCTTCTCACGTCTAAAGGCTGTCAATTGAGCATCCGCGAGTTGTGATAAATCTTGCCCTTGAATGAGGATATGCCCCTCATCTACCTTTTCTAAGCCTGATAACACGTTTAAGAGAGTTGACTTTCCCGATCCAGAAGGGCCGAGGATAACCACATTATCCTGGTCTTGAATCTGCAAGTCAATCCCTTTTAAAACCTTGGTTTGGCCGTAACTTTTGTGAATATTTTCTAGTTGAATCATTTTTTTCCTACCATTTCTTTGATGAGCGATTGACAAACCTCTGTCAGTAATCCAATTACTTCTTCCATGCTGAATTGATAAATACCAGAAGCAACCATAGAGGCCATCCCGTGTGAGTAGATAAATAGATGCTGGTACAATCGACTAGCCTCCTCTACAGTCAAAGGATAGTCTGCGACAATCGAATCCAGAACTAATTGGTAACTATGATCCTTCATGGGAAGAAAATCTTGAAAGCGACGAATGGGATCTTTACTAGGATTTTGGAAAAGCAATTGAAAGAGTTGAGGCTCTTTTGAGGCGAAAAGGATATAAGCAACCCCGACAGATCGAAAAGGCTTCTCATCTTCTAAGGCCTTGCGAATATACTCCACCACGACCATTTCCGCAGCACCAATAACCTCTGCTTGTAACTCAGACATATTAGCAAATTGCCCAAAAATGACTCTCGGTGTGGCTCCCAGTTTCTCCGCTAATGCTCTAGCTGTCAAACTAGCCATTCCCTCTTCTCTCACCAATTGTAAAGCTGTCCCAATCATAGCCTCTTTACTAAATTTAACCTTGGGTGGCATAAGACTCCTTTCGCGCAACATCTGTTGCGCAACACTTGTTGCATAAAAGGATACCATAAAAAAGAAATACTTGTCAAGAAAAAACTGTAAAACACAAAACAAAAAAACAGCGGACTTTTTATTTCTTTGCTATCCAGCCGATGGCATCGATTGGTGGGTTTTCGGTATCAATCCAGATGAATTCAATCTCGATTTCACCATTTTTAAACTTGGTCAATCGATTACCATTGATTTCTAGTTCGTTGAGTCGTTGACCTGTCAATACTTCTCGTTCCTTCAATTGGAAAAGTTAAAGGGAACTAATACAAATCTTCAAGACTTCTGTATTCTATAACTTCATTCTTTATGATACTCTTTTTAAATTCAAAATGATTCAATGGATTATCGATTAATACTAACTTTGGAATGTCATCTAGATTGGTAACCAAGGATAAAATAAAATCCGATTGAAACTCCTTGGTTTTTTCAAATTCTTTGGCAGTCAAACGCACACGCCCCTTAGATTTTTGCCACCAACCTTTTCGATTATGCCAAAATAAGGATCAAATAAATCCATTCTATTCTTTACAACCCCAGTTGTTTCAGCAATTCCCCAAAAAAACACGGCCCATCACCGTGTTTCTGTGTTTATTTCACCAACTTCTTCATCTCATCAATACGTGCTACGGTCGCGTCGTATTTAGCTTGGTAGTCGGCTTGTTTGTCGCGTTCTTTTTGAACGACTTCTGGTTTGGCGTTGGCTACGAAGCGTTCGTTAGAGAGCTTCTTACCAACCATATCTAGTTCTTTTTGCCATTTAGCCAGTTCCTTGTCGAGACGAGCGAGTTCTTCTTCGACATTGAGGAGGTCTGCTAGTGGCAAGTAGATTTCTGCTCCTGTGATGACGCTTGACATAGCGAGTTCAGGTGCAGGGATGTTTGATGCGATTTCCAAGTGTTCTGGATTTGTGAAGCGTTTGATGTAGTTAACATTGCTGTTAAAGAAGGCTTCCAAATCGCTATCACTAGTCTTAACAAGAATCGTGATTGGCTTACTTGGTGCAACGTTTACTTCCGCACGCGCATTACGAACAGCACGGATCAAGTCTTTGAGGCTTTCGACACCAGTGTGGGCTGCGAGGTCTTCAAAGGCTGGGTTGACAGTTGGGTATTCTGCTGTAACGATAGAGCCTTCTGAGATTTGTCCAAAGATTTCCTCTGTCACGAATGGCATGATTGGGTGAAGGAGACGAAGGATTTTGTCCAGGTGTAAAGGAGAACAGAACGTGTGATGACTTTCTCTTCTTCGTTATCGCTATAAAGGACTTCCTTGGTCAACTCAACATACCAGTCCGCAAACTCGTCCCAGATGAAGTTGTAGAGGATGTGGCCAGCAACACCAAACTCAAACTTGTCAAAGTTTTCAGTAACTTTTCCGATTGTTTCGTTGAGGTTGTGGAGGATCCAGCGGTCAGTGACATTTCCAGCTTCCTTGTTGATAACTTTTTCGACATTGGCAGTTGCTTGCTCAAGAGTCAATCCTTCATTGTTCATGAGGATGTAGCGAGAGATGTTCCAAATCTTGTTAATGAAGTTCCAAGAAGCATCCATTTTCTCGTAAGAGAAGCGCACGTCTTGGCCTGGTGCAGAACCGTTTGAGAGGAACCAACGAAGGGCATCGGCACCGTATTTCTCAATGACATCCATTGGGTCAATCCCGTTACCAAGAGATTTAGACATCTTGCGTCCTTGCTCGTCACGAATGAGTCCGTGGATCAGAACATTTTGGAATGGTTGACGGCCAGTGAATTCCAAAGATTGGAAGATCATACGAGACACCCAGAAGAAGATGATGTCGTAACCTGTTACCAAGGTTGAAGTTGGGAAGTAACGTTTGAAGTCTTCTGAGTCGACATCAGGCCAGCCCATGGTTGAGAATGGCCAAAGGGCAGAACTGAACCAAGTATCCAAGACGTCTTCGTCTTGAGTCCATCCGTCACCTTCTGGAGCTTCTTCGCCGACGTACATTTCACCCTCAGCATTGTACCAAGCAGGGATTTGGTGACCCCACCAGAGCTGACGAGAGATAACCCAGTCGTGAACATTTTCCATCCATTGAAGGAAGGTATCGTTGAAACGTGGAGGGTAGAATTCTACCTTGTCTTCTGTATCTTGATTGGCAATGGCATTCTTGGCCAATTGGTCCATCTTGACGAACCATTGAGTAGACAAGCGTGGTTCAACCACTACACCTGTACGTTCTGAGTGACCAACACTGTGGATACGTTTCGATTTTAACAAGGGCACCGATTTCTTCCAACTTAGCAACGACTGCCTTACGAGCTTCAAAACGGTCCATGCCTGCAAATTCGAAGGCCAAGTCATTCATAATTCCGTCGTCGTTCATGACGTTGACTTGTGGCAAGTTGTGGCGTTGACCAACTAAGAAGTCGTTTGGATCGTGGGCAGGCGTGATTTTCACGACACCAGTACCAAACTCAGGATCAGCATGCTCATCCCCAACGATTGGAATCAATTTATTAGCGATTGGAAGGATGACGTTTTTACCGATCAAGTCCTTGTAGCGTGGGTCTTCTGGATTGACCGCAACGGCAACGTCTCCAAACATAGTCTCAGGACGAGTTGTCGCAACCTCAAGGGCGCGTGAGCCATCTTCCAGCATGTAGTTCATGTGGTAGAAGGCACCTTCCACGTCCTTATGAATCACCTCGATATCAGAAAGGGCTGTACGAGCTGCTGGGTCCCAGTTGATGATAAACTCACCACGGTAGATCCAGCCTTTCTTGTAAAGGTCCACAAAGACCTTGCGAACGGCTTTCGACAAACCTTCATCAAGAGTGAAACGCTCACGAGAGTAGTCTACAGAGAGCCCCATCTTGCCCCATTGTTCCTTGATGGTCGTCACATACTCGTCTTTCCATTCCCAGACTTTCTCTAGGAATTTCTCACGACCGAGGTCATAACGGCTGATGCCCTCACCACGCAAGCGCTCCTCAACCTTAGCCTGAGTCGCAATCCCTGCGTGGTCCATCCCTGGAAGCCAAAGCGTATCAAAACCTTGCATACGTTTTTGACGGATGATGATATCCTGCAACGTTGTATCCCAAGCGTGACCAAGGTGAAGTTTCCCAGTTACGTTTGGTGGTGGAATAACGATAGAGTAAGGCTTAGCCTTTTTATCGCCTGAAGGCTTGAAAACATCTTCGTCAAGCCATTTTTGGTAACGACCAGCCTCAACCTCGGCTGGATTGTATTTTGGTGAAAGTTCTTTAGACATGTGTTTGTCCTTTCTAATTAATTCTATTTTTAATGTTGACCTTGAGTCTCCCACTCACTCTTCAGCAAGCCGTATCTCAAATCATCACAGCGATTGCCCTGAGCATCTTTGCGGTCCCTTATGCGAGCTTCGAGGGTGAAACCAAGCTTCTCAGCGACTCGTTGACTTTGAAGGTTGTAACCAAAGCAAGACAATTCTATCTTGTGAAGGTTAAGTTCTTTAAAAGCTAAGTCAATCAAGGCACGGGCTGCTTCTGGCACATAACCGCGGCCCCAATAGTCTGGGTGCAAGGTATAGCCAATCTCCAGCACATCGTCTTCGTGGCGATGGTTGAAATCAACAGAGCCGACAACCCTATCCGTCCCTTTGACCACAATTCCATAGCCTGCTGGGAGATTGTCCTTTTGATTGCGCTCGGGAAGGATATGCTCCAGATAATAAATCTCATCTTCCAAGGTCTTGACAGGTGGAAAACCTGCTGGGTAAGAAACTTCTGGGAGACTAGCGTAGGCATAAATATCCTCAGCATCCGCTACTGTACGGACTCGCAGGACCAGTCGCTCTGTTTCGATTCGTTCTGGCAGTTCAGTTCTTGTCATTCTTCTTCCTCGCTTTCTTGATGAAGCTTCCCATGGGATCGACTCGGTCATCTAGATAACGGTAAACGCGCTGATGGCCGTCCCCCATAAAGTAAGTCGGCGCAAAACGGTCATTTTTAAAATGCCCCTTGTCATCTAAGAGCTCTGGATTAGCCAGTCGCTCGAGAATCTTGGCAAAGATATGGCAGATGCCATCTTCCTCGATAATTCGATCTACCTGGCAATCCAAAACGACTGGACAAGCCTCTAAAATCGGTGTCTGAGTTCGTTCAGAAATCTCATAGTCAAGTCCCAGGTGTTTCAATTTCTCCCGATGGCTAATGAAGCAAGCCTGCTCCATCTCAAGCATGAGGTTTTCGTCAGGGATGTTTACAGTGAACTTCTGGTAATGCTTAATCTGGTCTGCCGCATTTTCATCAGCACCAACCCCGATGACTAACCAATCGCCCAGGCTATAGGAGGAACTGCAGGTCGTAATATTGTGCCCAAAGTTCTGGTCCTGATAGCTTAAGATGAAGATAGGAAAACCAAAGTAGAGCTTGCTGGTGTTAAAAGATTGCTTCATGACAACCTCCTTCTGCTAGGCTGCAACAAAAAAATCGCCCCTGTCATCAATCTGACAGGGACGAATATGTTTATCCGCGGTACCACCCAATTTCGGGCAGAGCCCGCATCTCTCGTCTTTTAAACAAAAAGACATTTATATTTCATTTTTTAATTTCATCCATTAGCAACTAGTTTTGACACATTTGTGGACTTCTCAGCACCGCCACTTTCTGTAAAATGTGGGACTCAAAACACCTCTAATGGCTATATTTTAACAAGTTTTTGACGGAAATGCAAGGAACAAGAAAGATTACTTGAACTTGATGCCGTTCTCTTTTAATTTCTTGATAGTAGCTGGACCAATTCCTTTCAAAGCAAGGAGTTCTTTTTCTGTCCAGTTTTTGAAGTCAGCTGCAGACTTGATTCCTTCATCGTAGAAAGTCTTGGCACGGTCGACTGAAAGTCCACCTAGGTTGGCTGCGAATTCCTCTACAGAGCTTGTAACTTTTTGAGCTTGTTCTTTAGTTGCTTCTACAGTTTTTTCAACTTGCTTAGAAACAGCTTTACCTGCGTTGTTTGCAGCTTTTTCAGCATGTTTCACAACTTTTTTTGTTTCTTCGACAACCTTGTTTACTGCGTTTGAAAGTGCGCCTGAACGACGAAGACTGTTTCTTAATTGTTTTTTACGTTGTAGTTTTTTTGACATGATAAGATCCTTTCAATAAAAAACCCCTGTGACTAAACAAGGATAAATCTTTATGTTTTATTGTATCAACTTTCTTTGGGAAATGCAAGGCTTGTTAGTTTAGAAAGATAGGAGTTATATAGGAAATTCCGCCTTAGAATAAGAAAAGATGTTAGAAGAAATGCGAAAAATATGGTATAATGAAACGATAGATTTTTGAATAGGAATACAATCATGTTTGGATTTTTAAAAAAAGATAAAGTTACAGAAACACCAGCGGTAGTGCCAGCTCACATTGGAGTTATCATGGATGGCAATGGTCGTTGGGCTAAAAAACGAATGCAACCACGTGTCTTTGGACATAAGGCTGGGATGGATGCTCTGAGAACAGTAGCCATTGCGGCCAGTGATATGGGTGTCAAGGCTATGACAGTTTATGCCTTTTCAACTGAAAACTGGACTCGTCCAGACCAGGAAGTTAAGTTTATCATGAACCTTCCGGTTGAATTTTATGATAAGTATGTTCCTGAGTTGCACCAAAAGAACATGAAGATTCAAATGATTGGGGAGACTGATCGTTTGCCTAAACAGACTTTTGAAGCTTTGAAAAAGGCAGAAGAGTTGACCAAGTTAAATACAGGTTTGATTCTCAATTTTGCCCTTAATTACGGTGGACGAGCTGAAATTACACAGGCAGTCAAGTTGATTGCGCAGGATGTTTTGGATGCCAAGGTAAATCCGGGCGATATTACAGAAGAGTTGATTGGGGAATATCTCTTTACGGGACATTTGCCGAAAACTTTGCGCGATCCTGACTTAATCATCCGAACTAGTGGCGAGCTTCGTTTGAGTAATTTCTTGCCTTGGCAAGCAGCTTATAGTGAACTTTATTTCACAGATGTCTTGTGGCCTGACTTTGATGAGGAAGCCTTGAAGGAAGCTATTGCAGAGTTTAACCGCCGCAATCGTCGATTTGGAGGAGTATAGGAACATTATGAAAAAGGACTTAATAAAGAGGACCATATTTGCCGCTTTGGCCCTAGCTATCTTTATCCCACTCTTGATGGTTGGAGGGCTGTGGCTACAGATTGTGATGGGAATTTTAGCCATGCTTGGAGTTCGTGAGTTGCTCCAGATGAAAGGGTTAAACACCATAACCCCTGAGGGTTTGTTGACCTTGCTAGCAACTTTCGTACTAACTATTCCTTGGAAAACTATCTGACCTTTTTGCCCGTAGATGGAAATGTCGTCGCATACAGTGTTGTAATTTTTGTTATGCTTGGAGCGACTGTCTTCAGCAAAAACTACACGATTGAGGATGCCGCCTTCCCAATTGCTATGAGCTTCTATGTTGGCTTTGGATTCAACGCTTTAGTCGATGCTCGAATCGCTGGCTTGGATAAAGCACTCTTGGCTCTCTGTATCGTGTGGGCAACAGATAGTGGTGCTTATCTCGTTGGAATGAATTTCGGCAAGAGAAGATTGGCTCCAAGAGTTTCTCCTAACAAATCAGTAGAAGGAGCTTTTGGTGGGATTGTAGCTGCTATGCTTGTCACACTCATCTTTATGTTAGTGGATAGCACAGTTGCCCTTCCTTATGGCATTTACAAAATGATGCTCTTTGCCATTTTCTTTAGTATTGCAGGTCAATTGGGTGATTTGATTGAAAGTGCCATGAAACGCCATTTTGGAGTCAAGGATTCAGGCTTCTTTATCCCAGGGCATGGCGGAGTACTAGATCGTTTTGATTCTATGCTAGCAGTTTTCCCTATTATGCACCTCTTTGGCTTATTTTAAGGAAAGGTAAACAGGTATTAAATGTTAGGATTATTAACCTTTATCCTTGTTTTTGGAATTATCGTGGTGGTTCACGAGTTCGGACATTTTTACTTTGCCAAGAAGTCTGGCATTCTGGTTCGTGAATTTGCCATTGGAATGGGTCCAAAAATCTTTGCCCATATCGGGAAAGACGGGACAGCTTACACGATTCGTCTCCTACCGCTAGGTGGTTATGTCCGCATGGCAGGTTGGGGCGAGGATACCACAGAGATTAAGACAGGAACTCCTGTTAGTTTGACTTTGGCCGAAGATGGCAAGGTTAAGCGTATCAATCTTTCTGGTAAGAAGGTTGACAAAACAGCCCTTCCGATGCAGGTAACCCAATATGACTTTGAGGATAAACTCTTTATCACAGGTTTGGTCTTAGAAGAGGAAAAAACGTTCTCCGTAGACCATGATGCAACTATTGTGGAATCTGATGGAACGGAAGTTCGTATCGCTCCGCTAGACGTTCAATATCAAAATGCAACTGTCTGGGGCAAATTGATTACCAACTTTGCAGGCCCCATGAATAACTTTATCCTAGGAGTTGTCGTCTTCTGGATTTTGATTTTCATGCAAGGTGGTGTTCGTGATACACAAAGTAATAACTTTAGTATCATCCCTGATAGCGCGATTGCTAAAGTCGGTGTTGAAAATACAGCCCAAATCACTAAAGTCGGTTCACACGAAATCAGTAACTGGCAAGATCTGATCCAGGCAGTGGAAGCAGAGACCAAGGACAAAACAGCGCCTGTTTTGGATGTGACCATTTCTGAAAATGGGACTGACAAGCAAGTTAGTGTAACCCCTGAGGAAAACCAAGGGCGTTATATTTTGGGTGTTCAACCGAGACTCAAATCGGATATCTGGTCTATGTTTATAGGTGGATTTACTAGTGCGGCTGACTCAGCCTTGCGCATTCTTAATGCCTTGAAAAACTTGATTTTCCAACCTGACCTGAATAAATTGGGTGGACCTGTTGCTATCTTAAGGAAAGTAGTGATGCTGCTAAAAATGGTCTTGAGAATGTTTTGTTCTTCTTGGCTATGATTTCCATCAATATCGGGATTTTCAACTTGATTCCTATCCCGGCACTAGACGGTGGAAAAATCGTGCTCAACATCATCGAAGCTATTCGCCGTAAACCGCTGAAACAAGAAATTGAAACCTATGTTACTCTAGTTGGAGTTGTGATTATGGTTGTCTTGATGATTGCCGTTACATGGAACGACATCATGCGAACCTTCTTTTAAGAATTAGAGGAAAAATATGAAACAAAGTAAAATGCTAATCCCAACGCTTCGCGAAATGCCAAGCGATGCTCAAGTTATCAGCCACGCCCTTATGTTGCGTGCTGGTTATGTTCGTCAAGTATCTGCAGGTGTTTATTCTTACCTACCACTTGCTAACCGTGTTATCGAAAAAGCTAAGAAAATCATGCGCCAGGAATTTGACAAAATTGGTGCGGTTGAGATGTTGGCTCCAGCCCTTCTCAGTGCGGACCTTTGGCGTGAATCTGGCCGTTATGATACTTACGGTGAAGACTTGTACAAATTGAAAAACCGTGAGAAGTCAGACTTTATCCTGGGGCCAACTCACGAAGAAACCTTCACAGCGATTGTCCGTGATTCTGTCAAGTCTTACAAGCAATTGCCACTGAACTTGTACCAAATCCAACCTAAATACCGTGATGAAAAACGTCCACGTAATGGACTTCTCCGTACGCGTGAATTTATCATGAAAGATGGTTATAGCTTCCACGCTAACTATGATAGCTTGGATGTGACCTATGATGAGTATAAGGCAGCTTATGAGCGTATCTTCACTCGCAGTGGTTTGGACTTCAAAGCTATCATCGGTGACGGTGGAGCTATGGGTGGTAAGGATAGCCAAGAATTTATGGCCATCACACCTGCTCGTACAGACCTTGACCGTTGGGTTGTTTTAGACAAGTCTGTTGCATCATTTGATGAGATTCCTGTAGAAGTGCAAGAAGAAATCAAGGCAGAATTGCTCAAATGGATGGTTTCTGGTGAAGATACCATTGCCTACTCAAGCGAGTCAAGCTATGCAGCTAACTTAGAAATGGCAACGAACGAGTATAAATCAAGCAACCGTGTTGTGACTGAAGATCAAGTAGCTCGCGTGGAAACACCAGGTGTTAAATCCATTGATGAAGTGGCTGCTTTCTTGAATGTCTCTGAAGAACAAACCATCAAGACCTTGGTTTATATCGCAGATGAGGAGCCAGTTGTAACACTACTCGTTGGCAATGACCAGCTCAATGAAGTTAAGTTGAAATCACCTTGGAGCAGATTTCTTGGAACCTGCAACTGAGGCAGAAGTGAAAGAATTATTGGGAGCTGACTTTGGTTCTCTTGGGCCAGTAGACCTTCCAGAAAATGTTAAGATTATCGCTGACCGTAAGGTACAAGATAGCCGTAATGCTGTTGTTGGTGCTAATGAAGATGGCTATCACTTGACTGGTGTGAATCCAGGTCGTGATTTCACTGCTGAGTATGTGGATATCCGTGAAGTTCGTGAAGGTGAAATTTCTCCTGATGGACAAGGTGTTCTCAACTTTGCGCGTGGTATTGAAATTGGTCACATCTTTAAACTGGGTACTCGTTACTCAGCAAGTATGGGAGCAGATGTCTTGGACGAAAATGGCCGCGCTTTGCCAATCATCATGGGATGCTACGGTATCGGTGTTAGTCGTCTCCTTTCAGCAGTTATGGAGCAACACGCTCGCCTCTTTGTTAACAAAACTCCTAAAGGGGAATACCGTTACGCTTGGGGTATCAATTTCCCTAAAGAATTGGCGCCATTTGATGTACACTTGATTCCAGTTAATGTCAAGGATGAAGCAAGTCTTGAATTGACTAATCGCATCGAAGAAGCCTTGGTCAACAAAGGATACGAAGTCTTGACAGATGACCGTAACGAACGTGTCGGAGTTAAATTCAGCGATAGCGATTTGATCGGTCTTCCAATCCGTATCACTGTTGGGAAGAAAGCAGCCGACGGTATCGTAGAAGTGAAGATCAAGGCGACAGGAGATACAATCGAAGTTCACGCAGATAACTTGCTTGAAACCCTTGAAATCTTAACCAGCAAATAAAATCTATAATCAGAAGAAAAACAAGACAAAAATGTAACTAGTTTTTGCCTTGTTTTTTCTTTATAATGAGAGTAAATAAACATAAAAAGAGTAAATAAAGAGGTAGAGCTATGCTAAAATTTCCAAAGGATTTTGTCTGGGGTTCCTCAACTTCTGGGCCGCAGACAGAAGGACGAGTGCATGGTGATGGCAAGGGAGATAATCTCTGGGATTATTGGTACCAAGTAGAACCAAATCGTTATTACAATGGGATTGGACCAGACAAAACATCAACCTTCTATGAAAATTGGGAAAAAGATATCGAACTATTGTTAGAAACAGGTCATACAGCCTTTCGGACTTCTATCCAGTGGTCTCGTATTTTTCCACAGGGTCGTGGAGAAGTCAATCCTCAAGGTGTGGCTTTCTATCGTCATGTCTTTGAAGCTATTAAAGCTAAGGGAATTCGTCTTTTAGTCAATCTCTATCACTTTGACCTGCCTTTCGCCCTTCAAGAAGATGGCGATGGTTGGGAAATAAGGCAACTATTAAGGCCTATGAAGACTATGCTCGTTTCTGTTTTGAAACTTATGGAGACTTGGTTGACCAGTGGATTACCTTCAATGAGCCTATCGTTCCTGTAGAGTTTGGCTATTTCTATGATGCCCATTACCCTCATAAGGTAGATGCCAAAGTGGCAGTTAAGGTTGCCTATCATACCCAGCTAGCCAGCACTCTTGCAGTTAAGGCTTGTCATGAAGTCTTACCAGGCTCTAAGATTGGGATTGTCCTCAACTTGACACCAGCCTATCCACGTAGCCAACATCCTGCTGACGTGAAAGCTGCTCGTATTGCAGATCTCTTCCAGGCCCAATCTTTCCTAGATCCGTCTGTTTTAGGAACATATCCAGAAGAGTTAGTGGAAATTTTGTCTGAGCATGACTTGTTACCAGAATACACAGCCGAAGAGTTGGAACTCATTCGTGAGAACACCGTTGACTTCCTAGGAGTCAACTACTATCAGCCTTTGCGTGTTATGGCGCCACGTTTTGCTAAGCATCCTGATAGTCCACTCTTACCAGAACATTTCTATGAACCTTACGTGATGCCAGGTCGTAAGATTAATCCACACCGCGGTTGGGAAATCTACGAGCAAGGAATTTATGACATTGCTCAAAATATCAAGGAAAACTATGGGAATATTGAGTGGATGTTAACTGAAAACGGTATGGGTGTTGAAGGTGAAGATAAATTCCGTGAAAATGGCATGATTCAGGATGACTACCGTATCGACTTTGTCAAAGGTCACCTTCGTGAACTTCATCGCGCTATCGAAGACGGTGCCAACTGTAAAGGCTACTTGATCTGGACCTTTATCGATTGTTGGTCATGGCTCAACAGCTATAAAAACCGTTATGGTTTGGTCGAACTAGACTTAGAAACACAAGAACGTCGCCTGAAAAAATCCGGCCACTGGTTCAAAGAACTCAGTGACAATAATGGATTTTAAAAGTAAAATAACCAATTAGATTAAGAAAAAACCATTGGAAATCAATTCTTTACGAGTTTTTCCAATGGTTTTTCTTGTTTTATAATAATCCGATAAAAAGTAACAAAGCTGACAGAGCAATAAAAGCTAGGGTTGCTAGACCACGTTGGCCTGGGCTGTATATCTTTCTTTCGCCTCGAACTGGGAAGACAATCGCAAGAAGGGCACCACCCACGGCACCACCCACATGCCCAGCAAGGCTGATACCAGGCATTAAAACGCTACCTACTAGGTTGATGACTAAGAGGGAGAGGTAGGATTGACCAAGCTGTTGGAGATAGGGATTGCGTGAGGCATAACGGAGAACGACAATAGAGGCGAACATCCCGTAGAGAGCAGTTGAAGCACCTGCAGTGATAGCATCAGGGCTAAAAACGAGGACAAAGAGATTTCCCATCATACCTGATAGAAGGTAGATAAAGAAAAACTGTTTAGAGCCAAAGATTTGTTCCATCTGACGTCCCAAGAAGTAAAGGGACAACATATTGACTAAAAAGTGCTCCAAGCCGATATGAACAAAGGTTGCGGAGAATAGGCGCCAGATTTGTTCAGGCATGGCCTTGATTGCTGGGGGATAAACAGCTCCGAATTTATACAAGGTGGCTGCGCTTGTGTAATTGAAACCACTGGTTAGAAACATGAGTACAAAAACCAGGGTTGTCACGAGGAGAAAGAAGCTCGTGACAGGATAGCGACGATCAAAAATTTCTTTCATAGATGAGTACCTCCTCAACAGGAATATCGTGTGGATCAGGATGGAAGTCCTGAATCTGGCATGGATAAAGTGTACTGATAGTGTTGCCTGGGAAATGCTCCAAGTAGCGGTCGTAATAGCCACCACCGTAGCCAATTCGATAACCAGAAGGATTGAAAGCTAAACCAGGAACATGGATCAAGTCAATCTGAGACGGCTCAAAGACAATAGTTCTCCCCTGTGGTTCAAGAAGTCCAAAAGAATTTCTTTCGAGTTTCTCTGGTTCATATAGAACAAAGTCCATTTTCCCATGTGGATAGGTTTTCGGAATGAGGATAGTTTTCCCATCTTTTTGAGCTTGTTCGATTAGTCTAGCTGTCTGAAATTCATGGGGAAAGACAGATAAGTGGCGATGTTTTTTGCTTCCTTATAGAATGGATGTTGAAGGAGCTGCTCTGTGAGCCAAGCGTTCATGCTCTGCTTTTCTTCTTTGGATAGAGATTTAAGTTCTTGCAAGACCTGATTGCGTAAGCTTTTTTTCATAGTTTATTCCGCAGCTTTCTTTGCTAAGAAGCTTGATACAGCTTCGACACCGATAGCTAGAGCTTCTTCTTTAGGGCTCATCTTTGGATGGTGAAGAGCGTAGGGACTATCAATACCCAGCCAGAACATGACTCCAGGAACCTTTGAAAGAAGATACCCAAAGTCCTCCCCTGTCATGGCAGGTTCAATATCGATAAGTTCAATCCCTTCTTTTTTATCAAAGAAGGTCATCAATTCTCTGGCTAACTCAGGGTTATTTTCGACTGGCAAATAGCCTCCCTGTTTGAGTTCAATCTCTACATCCATGTCAAAGGCAGCTGCCACACCTTCAGCGATAGCTTTGACACGTTTTTGAACCAAAAGACTCATATTGTGTGTAAGAGCTCGAATTGTTCCATGCAGGAAGGCTGTATCAGCAATGACATTATTGGTTGTCCCAGCTTGAAAAACACCGAAAGTGACGACAGCACCCTCGATAGGATCGACATTACGGCTGACGACTGACTGGACTTGGGTCACAAAATAGCTAGCTGCAACCAGAGCATCGTTTGCTTCATGTGGAAAGGCAGCGTGTCCCCCTTTACCCTGAAAGCGAATCTTAACTTCACATGTTCCAGCAAAGAGTGTATGGGTATTGGTCGCAATCTGTCCAACTTTTAAGTCTGGACGAACATGAAGACCATAGAATTGGTCAGGCAACCAGTCACCAAAGGCATCATCTTCATACATGAGCATGCCGCCGGCCTCATTTTCTTCCGCAGGTTGAAAGAGAAAGAGGAGGTTGTTTTTTGGTTGTTTTTCTAAAGCACGTTCAAGACTTCCAAGTGCAATGGTCATGTGAAAGTCGTGCCCACAAGCATGCATGCGGTCTTGGTGTTGAGAGGCAAAAGGAAGGCCTGTTTGTTCAACGATAGGCAGACCATCAATATCTGTTCGCCAACCAATGGTACGTTCTGGCTGACTTCCCTGCAAGTAAACTAAAATACCGGTTCGCCAAGTACGAATCTGAACAAAATCCTTACCAGCTGTTAATGTTTCAATGACATTTAGTAAATAAGCGTGTGTCTTGAATTCTTCTAAACCAATCTCAGGAATTTGGTGAAGATCGCGTCGAGTTTGAATCAAATCTAACATATCTATTTTCCTTTTACTAATACGATAAAGAGGCTGGAAAAGTTTCCGCCTCTGTTACTATTTACAAGGTGCGAAGCGCATCTTCTAGCGCTGTTTTTTGTTGGGTTTTGCTATCGATTTCTTTGATAACACGAGCTGGAACGCCTGCTACCACAACATTTTCTGGAACATCTTGAGTAACGATGGCACCTGCAGCGACAACAGAACCACGACCAATCTGAACACCTTCGATAACTACAGCGTTAGCACCGATGAGAACATTGTCACCGACACGGACAGGCTCAGCACTAGCTGGCTCGATGACACCTGCAAGAACAGCACCTGCACCTACGTGACTATTTTTACCAACAATAGCACGTCCACCTAGAATAGCACCCATGTCAATCATAGTGCCAGCACCGATTTCAGCACCAATATTGATCACAGCTCCCATCATGATAACAGCGTTGTCGCCAATCTCAACCTGGTCACGGATGATAGCACCTGGCTCGATACGAGCATTGATGTCGCGCTTATCAAGGAGAGGCACAGCTGAGTTGCGAGCGTCTTGTTCAACAACATAGTCTTTGTTTTCTGTAAGTCCTTCAAGAAGTGGAGCGATATCTTTCCAGTCTCCAAAAAGAACATTCCCAAGCTTGATAACAGAGGCAGGGATAGCTCCGGCAAGTTGTCCCTCAAAGGTCACTTTTACACTTGTCTTTCTCAGCATTTGCTATAAATTGGATAATTTCTTGTGCATTCATTTTTGTAGCAGTCATAGCTGTCTCCTTACTCTTTGTAATGCTTACTATTCTACCAAAAAAGGCTTCAATTTTGAAGCCTTAAGTGTTAAAAGAAGGTGTTTAATTCTTGGATTTAGATTCTTCAATGGACAAGAAAATCATAGGAACGATAATCAAAATCATGGCTAGTACCAAGAAACCATCCAGAACCATGCCAAGGAAAAGGACACTGAGTATAGCAGAGGATAGAGGTTCGCTTGCGCTAACGACCGACACCACCAATGGGGAAACGAGAGAGACGGCCTTCATCGATAGGAAAAAGGCAAAGGCAGTTCCCAAAAAGGCAATAGTCAAACAAATACAGATACTGATGGCATCAACCTGGAAGCTAATCTTATAAACGGGGTAGAGAAAATTACTAAAAAGTCCAGCGATAATCATTCCCCAGCCAACAGTTGGCACAAAACCATATTTTTTAGCAAAGCGTTGGGGTAAGATGACATTGAACATGACGCCTAGGGCACTGAGAAGTCCAGTCAGTAAAGCAAGAGGAGTGATGGATAGCTTAGACAAATCGCCTTTGGTAGCCATCAAAAAGACCCCAAGCATAGCAGTCAGAACATAGAAGATCGCTTTTTTAGAAGCTTTTTTCTTGTAGATAATGCGGTTGTAGATAAGAATGAAGACAGGACTGATAAATTGGAGGATGGTTGCAGTTGTAGCGTTGGAGTACTCCACACAGAGATAAAAGAAAAATTGTACGGAGAAGATCCCTAAGATAGCATAGGCGAGAAAAGGAAGGTAATTGTTTCGATTTTTCCAGATCTCGAAGAGCTGGGACCGGAGTTTTATACTAGATAAGACGATTACGAAACTACCAGCGACGAGTAGACGCATAGAAGTAATCCACCCTGAAGAGACTTGATAATGTGAAAAAAAGTACTCTCCTAAGATTCCACAGATCCCCCAGATCAAGCCAGATAGGAGAGAATAAATGGTTCCCTTAAAAATATTCTTTTGATAGTGATTCATATAAAAGTCGAGTTAGGACAAATACTCTTGATAATAGATGTACTAGCGTTGGGATCTATTCGAAGAAGAGTTGTTGCGACCGCTAGTAGTATTGTTGTTACTGTTATCGTTGTTATTATTGTTGTTGCTACTGTTATTACTGTTACCGTTGTTATTATTGCTGTTGCTACTGTTATTATCGTTATTGTTATTGTTATCTTTGTTATTGTTATCTTGTTTTATTAAATTTCCAACAATTGTATTCCAAGCATGTCGATAGTCAGCCTCACTACCACCAATTGCAAAGTGGAAGGTCGTAGTTGGGGCACCAGCTTGGTTGGCCCAGTAACTTGTAACAGTCTCTCCACCAATTTCGTAATCTTTTCCGTTGAGATTAACTCGTCCTGGCTTTTGACCAGTTGATTTAAGAACTTGAGAAGAAGTTACACTTGAATCAAGGCTGAAACGCTCAGTTCCCCAAGCAGAAGGAGAAGCTTGTTGAATAGCATTTACCAGATTAGCCATGTACTTAGCATTACGGAAGTATGCGCCGTTAGCTAGGGGACTATTATCATCGTGACCAACCCAGCCTCCAAGAGTCAATCTTGGAGTTGAAAGCATGAGCCACATATCACCTTCTTCGTTAGTTGTACCAGTTTTACCAATCCAATCAGCACCTGCTAACTTAGAATTGATGGAAGCAAGATCGCTTTGGAAGCTTGTGGTTACCCGTGATGAAAGAACGTCTCTCAATAGACTTTGCATAATGGTTGCAGTAGCTTTAGAATAGACCTGAACAGGTTCGTCTTTATGCTCATAAATGACCTCGCCATTGCTTTTTTCGATTTTCGAAATCATGTATTTTTTATGGTAAACTCCATTATTAGCAAGTGTTTGATATCCATTTGTATGTTGAGCTACAGTAACTTCGATTCCTCCACCCATAGGAAGACTTTCAATGCCGTATTCTGGGATCTCATAGCCCATTTTTTCCATGTAAGAACGGACATCAACTCCTTTTTCACGGAGCATACGATAGGTCCAGTAGGCAGGGATGTTCCATGAATAATTGAGGGCTTCCTTAAGGTTTATCATAGCTGTTCCTGGACTGTTGACGTGCATGATAGGGGTTCCGTTAGCAAAGTTGGTAGGATAGTTTGATAGGATACTAGCACTTCCCATCAATCCTTGGTCAATAGCAATACCATAAGCTAATAGTGGCTTAGTAGTAGAGGCAGGAGAGCGTTTAGTATCAAAAGCATGATTATTTTGATTGTTTTGGTAATCTCGTCCGCCTATGAAACCTAAAATTGCTCCTGTTTGATTATCCATTAAGACATTTCCAACTTCAGGTTGACCTGAGCTATCATCTACAAGGTAACCATAGTTTGCGACTGCATTTTGCATAGCCGTATGGATTGTTTTATCAATGGTAGTTGTGACTCGATAACCTCCATTTTTAATCTCTTTTTCAGCTAATTCATGGTAAGATTTTTGGATGGATTCATTTTTGAGTTCTTGTTCAGAAACGTTATCTTTTTTGACCATATAATCATACATGAGGTTAGTAGCTTCATTGAGTGCAGTGAAGTAGAGGAATCCTTTCGCAGCTACATCTACATTTTCTGCAGGCAAGAAATCTTGCTTGATGTCATAAGCTTTATAGGTTTCGTAGTCTTCTTGGCTGAGAACTCCAGTTCGGTACATATTGTAGAGAACATCTTTGGAGCGCTTGATTCCAAGTTCCATATCTTCTTCACTCTTCATTTCACCAGTCGCTTCATAAGGAGAGTAGGAGATAGGACTTTGTGGCAAACCCGCTATAAAGGCTGCTTGTGGAACACTAAGTTGATTGGCGTCAACCCCAAAAATCCCTTTAGCTGCTTGTTGAGCCCCTGCAATATTTTGACCTTTATTGTTACGGCCAAATGGAGCGACATTGAGATAGGTAGTTAGAATTTCATCCTTACTCATGGCTCGCTCTAAGGCCAAGGCATCCACAATCTCACTTGCTTTACGAGCAAGTGTAGGAGCATCACCCACTACTTGTTGTTTGATAAGTTGCTGTGTTAGGGTAGAGCCTCCACTAGAGGAACCAAGGCCGATGAATTTTCCTAGACTGGCACGAACCACAGCTTTAGGAACAACACCATTGTGTTCCGCAAAGTGTTCATCTTCGGTTGCAACAATAGCTTGTTTGAGATTATCTGAAATAGCGTCAGATGTAACAGAAGTTCGAAGGAGGTCACTTTCGATTGATCCAATTAAGGAGCCGTCTGCATATCGAATATCAGAGATAGATGAGATATCATTCACTTGTTTGACCAGATCTTCTGTCTGAGGAACGGTTACTTTGTCAAATAGAGAAACTGCATAACCCAAAACAACCCCAGTACCTAAAAGTCCACCAATGAAGGCGATGATAAATAGGGTATTAAAAGTTGCTTTAACTCCCAGCAAGATATTGGCAAAGATTGCCCAAATACTAGTTTTGGTTTGTTTTTTCTTCTTAGAATTATTACGACCAATTTTGCCTAAATCTATTTTTTTAAGTTTTGTTTTTAGGAACTGAAGGAAAGCCAGTCCTTTTTCTTTATATTCTAACAATTTATTCTTCATTTATTTCTTCACCTCTTATTATTATACCATAAAAGCATCTGTTTTAAGAAATTAGTCTTAATATAGGTTAGCAACAAAAAAACCAGGTATACTCAACCTAGTTTTAAAGATTTATTTCTCCTCTGAAAGTTCTTTTCCAAGATCAATCAAGTAGTCTTTTAAGTGATCTTTGACTTGAGGATGTTTGAGGGCGTATTCAATGGATGTCTTCATAAATCCAAACTTATCTCCGACATCGTAACGTGCACCTTTAAACTCGCGAGCAAATACTCGTTGGGTTTTGTTGAGGGTATCGATAGCATCTGTTAGTTGGATTTCATTTCCCGCACCAGGTTTTTGATTTTCAAGAATACCGAAAATCTCAGGTGTGAGAAGGTAACGGCCGATGATGGCTAGATCACTTGGTGCGTCTTCAGGTGCTGGCTTTCAACGAAGGTTTCAACACTGTAAAGACCGCCATTTCCTTCCCCTTGAGGAGCGATAACACCGTATGAAGAAACTTCTTCATGTGGGACAGGCATCACAGCGATAGTAGAAGCATGAGTTTGCTCATAATCATTTATAAGTTGTTTGGTCAATGGAATAGCACTATCATCTGTGATATCCATGAGGTCATCTCCAAGCATAACCACAAACGGTTCATTTCCAACGAAAGCTTTGGCTTGTAAAACGGCATCTCCGAGTCCACGTGGGTGTGTTTGACGGATGAAGTGAAGGCGCATACCAGTTGTTTCGTCAACTAGTTTTAAAAGGTCGGTTTTTCCTTTTTCCTTAAGGTTGTACTCTAGTTCAAAGTTTGAATCAAAATGGTCTTCGATAGATCGTTTTGATTTCCCTGTTACTACAAGAATATCCTCAATTCCAGATTTAAGGGCTTCTTCAACGATGAATTGAATAGTTGGTTTATCCACGATTGGCAACATTTCTTTGGCCAAGGCTTTGGTTGCTGGAAGGAAACGAGTTCCAAGCCCCGCAGCAGGGATAACAGCTTTTCTAACTTTTTGCTTCATGAGCATCCTTTCTAACGGTGATTATGACCACTCGTTTTCCGCTTTGAACTCAGTACTCATGAGTTCAGCAACGGCATCCTTAATATTAACATTTTCATAAATAACTTGGTAGATGGCTTGGGTGATTGGCATATAAACTCCAAGTTCTTGTGCCAATTCGTAAGCCGCTTTGGTTGTTGAAATTCCTTCGATGACCATTCCCATATTGGCTTCGATATCTGCCAAGGCTTCACCACGTCCAAGAGCATCTCCAGCACGCCAGTTACGTGAGTGGATAGAAGTTCCGGTAACAATCAAATCTCCAACTCCAGAAAGTCCACTGTAAGTTAACGGATTTGCACCAAGCTTGACACCAAGACGGGTAATTTCTGCAAGGCCGCGCGTGATAATAGCTGCCTTTGCATTGTCTCCAAAGCCAAGTCCATGAAGGGCTCCTGCACCAACGGCAATGATATTTTTAAGAGCACCAGCTGTTTCTACTCCAATCACATCTGTATTGGTATAAAGACGGAAGTAGTGGTTGCTAAAGAGTGTCTGAACATATTGAGCAGTTTGTAAATCCTTGGATGCAGCCGTGATCAAGGTAATGTCACGTACAATCGTTTCTTCTGCATGGCTAGGACCAGATACAACTACAATCTCACTACGTAACTCTTCAGGGATTTCTTCTTCTAGAATGGTTGAAAGACGTTTGTGACTATTGGGCTCGAGACCTTTTGAAGCATGCATGACCACCACTTTATGATCCAAAACAGCAGCCACTTGTTGAGCTACCAATCTGGTCACCTTAGTAGGTACCACAAACAAGACAGCATCAACACCCTTCAATGCTTCTGCCAAATCATGATAGGCCACAATTTCATCGTCTAATACAATATCCTTAAAATAGCGTTTGTTAGTATGTTGTGTATTAATTTCATCAATTTGGTCAGGAATATTTCCCCAGATACGCACTTCGTGTCCATTGTCATTAAGAACTTGTGACAGTGCAGTACCCCAAGAACCAGGCCCTAAAACAGCGATGGTTTGTTTGTTCATATTTTCCTCCTTCTGAGAAAGCACTTTCCTATATTCTACCATAAAAAGGACTATCATGCATCTATATTATTTAATATGAAATTTATCAGGATATTTATGTAAATAGGAAAAAATTCAAAAAAAGACAGTAAAATAGTCGAATATTCATGGGTCAAAACGATAAAAAACACGAAAAGAGGAACAATATTTTTTCTAAAAATGGTATAATAGGAGCATCACGAAAATTGGAGAGACAGCATGAGTTTTTACAATCATAAAGAAATCGAGCCTAAGTGGCAAAAATACTGGGCTGACAATCACACTTTTAAGACAGGAACAGATGCCTCAAAACCTAATTTTTATGCTCTTGACATGTTCCCATACCCTTCAGGAGCGGGTCTTCACGTAGGACACCCAGAAGGCTACACAGCGACTGATATCCTCAGCCGTTTCAAACGTGCGCAAGGCTACAATGTCCTTCACCCAATGGGATGGGATGCCTTTGGTTTGCCTGCAGAGCAATATGCTATGGATACTGGTAATGACCCAGCGGAATTCACCGAGGAAAACATTGCCAACTTCAAACGCCAAATCAACGCCCTTGGTTTCTCTTACGACTGGGACCGTGAAGTCAACACAACGGATCCAAACTACTACAAGTGGACGCAGTGGATTTTTACCAAGCTTTACGAAAAAGGCTTAGCCTATGAAGCAGAGGTACCAGTAAACTGGGTTGAGGAACTAGGAACTGCTATCGCCAACGAAGAAGTCCTTCCTGATGGAACTTCTGAGCGTGGAGGCTATCCAGTTGTCCGCAAACCAATGCGCCAATGGATGCTCAAAATCACGGCCTATGCAGAGCGCTTGCTCAATGACTTGGATGATCTGGACTGGCCAGAGTCTATCAAGGACATGCAACGCAACTGGATTGGGAAATCAACTGGTGCCAATGTTACGTTCAAAGTGAAAGGGACTGACAAGGAATTCACCGTCTTTACGACACGTCCAGATACCCTTTTTGGAGCGACCTTCACTGTCTTGGCGCCTGAGCATGATTTGGTAGATGCTATCGTCAGTCCAGAACAAGCTGAAGCCGTAGCAGACTACAAACACCAAGCTAGCTTGAAATCAGACTTGGCTCGTACAGACCTTGCCAAGGAAAAAACAGGGGTTTGGACTGGTGCTTATGCCATCAACCCTGTCAATGGTAAAGAAATCCCAATCTGGATTGCCGACTACGTTTTGTCTAGCTATGGTACAGGTGCTGTTATGGCTGTACCTGCCCACGACCAACGTGACTGGGAATTTGCCAAACAATTTGACCTTCCAATTGTGGAAGTGCTGGAAGGTGGAAACGTAGCAGAAGCTGCTTACACGGAGGATGGCCTTCACGTCAACTCTGACTTCTTGAACGGGCTTAACAAAGAAGACGCGATTGCCAAGATTGTGGCTTGGTTGGAAGAAAAAGGTTGTGGCCAAGAGAAGGTGACTTATCGCCTTCGCGACTGGCTCTTTAGCCGTCAACGTTACTGGGGTGAACCAATCCCAATCATTCATTGGGAAGATGGAACTTCAACAGCTGTTCCTGAAGATGAACTCCCACTTGTCTTGCCAGTAACCAAGGACATCCGCCCTTCAGGTACTGGTGAAAGCCCATTGGCTAACTTGACAGACTGGCTTGAAGTGACTCGTGAAGATGGCGTTAAAGGTCGTCGTGAAACTAATACTATGCCACAATGGGCAGGTTCAAGCTGGTACTACCTCCGCTATATCGATCCACACAACACTGAGAAATTGGCTGACGAGGATCTCCTCAAACAATGGTTGCCAGTCGATATCTACGTGGGTGGGGCAGAACACGCCGTGCTTCACTTGCTTTACGCTCGTTTCTGGCATAAATTCCTCTATGATATCGGTGTTGTTCCAACCAAAGAGCCATTCCAAACTCTTTAACCAAGGAATGATTTTGGGAACAAGCTACCGTGACCACCGTGGAGCTCTTGTGGCGACTGATAAGGTTGAAAAACGTGACGGTTCCTTCTTCCATGTGGAAACAGGAGAAGAGTTGGAGCAAGCACCAGCCAAGATGTCTAAATCTCTCAAGAACGTGGTGAACCCAGACGATGTGGTAGACCAATACGGTGCCGATACCCTTCGTGTCTATGAAATGTTCATGGGGCCACTCGATGCTTCTATTGCTTGGTCAGAAGAAGGCTTGGAAGGAAGCCGTAAATTCCTTGACCGTGTTTACCGTTTGATCACAAGTAAAGAAATCGTTGCGGAAAACAATGGCGCTCTAGACAAGGTTTATAACGAAACCGTTAAAGCTGTCACAGAGCAAATCGAGTCGATGAAATTCAACACAGCCATTGCTCAGCTCATGGTCTTTGTCAATGCGGCTAACAAGGAAGATAAACTTTATGTAGACTACGCCAAAGGCTTTATCCAATTGATCGCTCCATTTGCGCCTCACTTGGCAGAAGAACTCTGGCAAACAGTGGCAGCAACAGGGGAGTCAATCTCTTACGTGTCTTGGCCGACATGGGACGAAAGCAAATTGGTTGAAGACGAAATTGAAATCGTCGTCCAAATCAAAGGTAAAGTCCGTGCTAAACTCATGGTTGCGAAAGACCTGTCACGCGAAGAATTGCAAGAAATCGCTCTAGCTGACGAAAAAGTTAAGGCAGAAATTGACGGCAAGGAAATCGTTAAGGTGATTGCGGTACCGAACAAGCTCGTTAATATTGTCGTTAAATAACGAGTTTATTAGCCATATCTGCCACCTTCAATAGTCCACTGGACTATTGAAGCCAACCAAACTTGTAAATATTGTTGTGAAATAAATTTAAAAGTCCTTCAGAGCTAAGTTCTGGAGGACTTTTTGTAGATTATCTGTGAGATGTGATATACTATTCACATCTTTAAACTTATAAGTATGAGACAAGGAGAAAACTATGCCAATAAATGAATATGGTCAGATGATTGGTGAACCTGTAGACGACACACCTGGAGTCTTGCCTTCACTTGTGCGGATAGAAGGACAGTATGCGATTCTAGAAGCTCTTTCAGTGGAAAGCATGCGGAGGATTTGCTAGCTGTCTATGGTCCAGATACTCCTGGGGAGATGTGGACCTACCTCTTTCAGGAACCAGTGGCAGATATGGAGGAACTGGTTACCGTCTTAAATCAGATGTTAGCTTGTAAGGACCGTTTTTACTATGCGATAATAGACAAGGCAACGGGTAAGGCATTGGGAACTTTCTCTCTCATGCGCATTGACCAGAATAACCGAGTAATAGAAGTGGGTGCCGTCACCTTTTCGCCTGCTCTTAAGGGTACGAGGATAGGGACAGAGGCTCAATATCTCCTAGCTCGCTATATTTTTGAGGAGCTCAACTATCGTCGTTATGAGTGGAAATGTGATGCATTAAATCTACCTTCTAGAAAAGCAGCAGAACGTTTGGGCTTTGTCTATGAAGGAACCTTCCGTCAGGCTGTCGTTTATAAGGGGCGAACTAGAGATACGGATTGGCTGTCGATGATTGATAAGGACTGGCCTCAAGTCAAAACTCGTTTGGAAGCATGGTTGACTCCTGAAAATTTTGATAAAAATGGGCAGCAGTACAAGAACTTAAGAGAGCTCTAAGAGGTGGAGATATGATTACCGTTAGAAAGCAAGGAGTTGTTACTTTAGATAATATTTTACATCTCTATCAGGCAGTTGGTTGGACAAACTATACCAATCAGCCACAGATGTTGGAGCAGGCCTTGTCTCACTCACTAGCAACTTATCTTGCCCGTGATGGTGAGGAAATCGTTGGTTTAGTACGTCTGGTTGGAGACGGTTTTTCATCCGTTTTTGTCCAGGATTTGATTGTTTTACCTAGCTATCAGCGCCAAGGAATTGGTAGTAACTTGATGAAAGAAGCCTTAGCTGACTACAAGGATGCCTACCAAATCCAACTAGCGACTGAACAGACAGAGAAAACATTGGGGTTTTACCGTTCTCTGGGGTTTGAAACCTTAACTACTTATGATTGTACAGGAATGATTTGGGTGGATAGAAAAAACTTAAAATAATTTTTTTCACTTAAGCTAATTTTAAGTATTGTCTTATATCATATAGTTATTAAATAAAGACCTCCTAACTTTATTTAATAGAAATCCTAAACTTTTCTTTTTCATAATAATCTCCCTAAAGAAGTCACCAAATTCGGTGGCTTTTTTTATGTTCACCTGTAGAAATTTTAAAATAAAATTGACCACATAATCATCCATTTCGACCACATAACACCAAACTATATTTTTTCTTTTTCCTTTTTGTTAAACTGAGGGTGTGAAAAGGAGGAAAGAAATATGATTTTACAAGCAAAAGGCCTCACTAAGAAGTATGGAGACCATATAGCAGTTAGAAATATAAATTTAGAGTTTAAAAAAGGGAGTTTTAATGCAATCTTAGGACCTAATGGGGCTGGCAAATCGACCACGATTTCAATGTTAATCGGACTTAAACGAGCGACTAATGGTCAAATCATCTATGCGCCCAATACTAGGATTGGAGTTGTTTTTCAAGCAGGTGTATTGGATGGAAAGTTGACAGTCAAAGAAAACCTAACCATTCGAGCCCAGCAGTATAAGGGGATTAAAGGTGGTCGTGTGGAAGATTTAATCAATCAACTAGGGTTGACTGCTTTTCAGAAACAACTTTATGGAACTTTATCAGGAGGACAGAAACGTCGAGTTGACATTGCTCGGGCTCTCCTATCCAATCCCGATATTTTATTTCTAGATGAGCCTACGACTGGACTAGATATTCAGACTCGCAAATCCATTTGGGATTTATTGTATCGTCTACAAAGAGATGAAGGGATGACTATTATCTTAACGACTCATTATCTGGATGAAGCAGATGAGGCAGATCAACTTTATATTATAGATCATGGAAAGGTTATTGCCCAAGGTTCTGCTACTGAGATTAAAGTGAGTACGCTTCCAATCTTTTAAAAATTTGTTTTAAAGATAAGCAGGTGGAGAAATTCTTACCTAAGAATATGCCTGTGGAAAAGGAAAATGAGTTTGAGTATAGTCTTTATCCTAAGAGCCAATTGGAAGCTATTGATTATTTGACTCAAGTTCGTGAGAAGATTTCTGGGTTTGAATTTCGTCCAGGAACTATGGATGATGCCTTCATAGCCCTTACAGGAAGAGAGGTGCGCTAATGTTAGCCTTATTAAAACGTGATTTTTTGTTGTATTTTCGTAATCGTTCAGGAGTCTTTTTCTCATTACTAGGAGCTTTGATTTCCTTTCTACTCTATATCATTTTTTTGCAGAAAAATTTGATGGATGCCTGGTCCCAACTTCCTGATAATAAGAGCCTTTTAAATAACTGGCTGATGGGTGGAACCTTGGCTGTGACTGGGATTACAACCAGTTTTACAGCTTTGACCCAGATGGTACAAGACCGTGAAAATCAAGTGGATCAGGATCTCTTTTTGACAGACTTAGGGAGCTGGGGCTTGCAACTGTCTTATCTTATTAGTAGCCTTATCATTTCCTTTGTTATGCAAGCCTTTATGCTTATTGTTATGAGCCTTTATTTTCAAGAAATTCCAGCTATGAGTAAGCTATTTGAAATAAGTTTAATCATGCTGCTAAGTAGTCTCCTTTCAACATTGGTAAATGCACTCTTGGTTTACCATTTCCAGTCAGTAGATAGTCTAGGTAAATTGGCTACCATTGTAGGTACAGCTTCAGGATTTTTAGTAGGAACTTATGTACCAATGGGAATTCTTCCTAACTTCGCTCAAGTTCTCATGAAGTGCACACCGGCTACCTATCTTGCTTCCCTCTATAGACAGGTCTTAATGAAGGAGCAATTAGAAACTACATTTATGGGGAATAGTAGCCTATTAGAAGAGTTTCAAGAAAAATTAGGAATCCGGCTTAATTGGCAGAACCTTTTAACAAAGGAAGAAACATACTTAATAGTGGTGAGTATCTGCCTCCTAACTTTTCTGCTTTGGCTGGTAGTAGTTAAAATCTCTAGCAAAAAAATAAAATTTATAGGTTAAGCTAACTTTAAGTCTTCTCTTGTATCATATGGATATTAAATAAAGACCTCCTAACTTTATTTAATAGAAATCCTAAACTTTTCTTTCATAATAATCTCCCTAAAGAAGCTACCAAATCAGGTGGCTTTTTTGTTTGTGGGCTGGATTTTTGCTATAATAGGAACATGAGTAGAATTTTAGATAATGAAATCATGGGTGATGAGGAGTTGGTTGAACGTACTCTTCGTCCCCAATATTTACGTGAATATATCGGACAAGACAAGGTCAAGGATCAGCTTCAAATCTTTATCGAGGCAGCAAAAATGCGTGATGAGGCGCTGGACCATGTTCTTTTGTTTGGTCCTCCAGGTCTCGGGAAAACAACCATGGCTTTTGTCATTGCCAATGAATTGGGAGTCAATCTCAAGCAAACTTCTGGTCCTGTTATCGAAAAAGCCGGTGATTTGGTAGCGATTTTGAATGACTTGGAGCCAGGAGATGTGCTTTTTATCGACGAGATTCATCGCTTGCCCATGTCAGTAGAAGAGGTGCTTTATAGTGCAATGGAAGATTTCTACATCGACATCATGATTGGAGCAGGGGGAAGCTAGTCGTAGTGTCCATCTAGACTTACCACCTTTTACCTTGATTGGTGCGACGACACGAGCAGGGATGCTCTCAAATCCTCTTCGTGCACGTTTTGGGATCACTGGTCACATGGAATACTATACACATGCTGACTTGACAGAGATTGTCGAGCGGACGGCAGATATCTTTGAGATGGAAATCACTCATGAAGCAGCTTCGGAGTTAGCTCTCCGTAGCCGTGGGACTCCTCGTATCGCCAATCGTCTTCTCAAGCGCGTGCGCGACTTTGCACAGATTATGGGCGATGGCTTGATTAATGATGTGATTACGGATAAGGCTTTGACCATGCTGGATGTAGACCATGAAGGTTTGGACTATGTAGACCAGAAAATTCTCCGCACCATGATTGAAATGTACGGTGGCGGTCCTGTCGGTTTAGGAACACTTTCGGTAAATATTGCTGAAGAGCGTGAGACGGTAGAGGATATGTATGAACCTTACCTGATCCAGAAAGGCTTATCATGCGAACTCGTTCAGGACGGGTCGCGACTGCTAAGGCCTATGAACATTTAGGGTATGAATACATTGAAAAATAAGATTGAAATCTTAGATTCTTTTAGAGAAAATCATGATATGATGGCTATTCTGACTATCATCCGTGACCTGGAATTGAAAGATTCCTGGTTGGCAGCTGGTTCGGTCCGAAATTTTATCTGGAATCTTTTGTCCGATAAACCAGCCTTTGACCGTGAAACGGATGTGGATGTGATTTTCTTTGACCCAGATGTGAGTTATGAAGAAACGTTGGCTATAGAGAACAAGTTGAGAGAGGACTTTCCCCAGTATCAATGGGAGCTGAAAAATCAAGTCTATATGCATCAGCATAGTCCCCATACGGCTCCGTATAGAAATTCCTGCGATGCCATGAGTAAATATCCTGAACGTTGCACGGCAGTAGGACTTCGCTTGCAAGCTGACGCAACTTTAGAGCTCTTTGTGCCTTATAGTTTAGAGGATATTTTGAACTTTCAAGTTCGTCCGACTCCTCATTTTTTAGAAAATCAAGACCGAATGAAGCTCTATCAAAAGCGTTTATCCAAGAAAAACTGGCGAGAAAAATGGAAAAATCTTACAGTTAAAAATACTTAAGGAAACTTTAAGATAGGAGCTGTATACTTATCTCATAAGTTAAGAAGAACTTAACTTATACTCCTAAAACTTTTTCATAATAATCTCCCTATAAAAAATTAAGTCGCCCAATCAGGCGGCTTTTTTTGTTCTAAGTCTATGCTTTTTCATGATATAATAGCCCTATGAGATTAGATAAATATTTAGTTGCCTGTGCTGTGGGGAGTCGGACAGAAGTCAAAAACTTGCTCAAGGCTGGGCGCGTGACGGTCAATGGCAAAAAAGAAAAGTCAGCTAAACTGCAGATTAATGAAGAAAGAGATGAGATTCGCTTTGATGGCCAAGTGCTGGAGTATGAAGAGTTTGTCTACTACATGATGAACAAGCCCCAAGGAGTCATTTCAGCGACTGAGGATTCTAAACACAGAACAGTGTTGGACTTGTTGGATGATATTGCTCGGACCAAGGAAGTTTTTCCAGTAGGGCGCTTGGATATTGACACGCATGGTCTCCTGCTTTTGACCAATGACGGCCAGCTAGCTCATGCTCTTCTTTCTCCTAAACGCCATGTGGAAAAGACTTATCTGGCACAGGTCAAGGGAATCATGACAGATGCAGATGTTGAGACATTTGCGCAAGGAATTCCGCTCAAGGACTTTACCTGTCAACCTGCCAAGCTGGAGCTTGTGTCTGTGGATGCAGAAAAGAATCAAAGTCTGGTCCGAGTGACCATCGCAGAAGGAAAATTTCACCAAGTCAAACGGATGGTAACCTACTGTGGCAAGGAAGTGGTGGACTTGCAACGTCTGACCATGGGAACTTTGATCTTGGATGAGGATTTGAAACGTGGAGAATGGCGTCGTTTAACCAAGGATGAGCTAGAAGCTTTGCTTGATAGTGTCAGCTAGTGATAGTAGCACCATGAAATATTAGGAAAATGCGAGGAAAATATCCTTGCCTTTTTCAGTTTTTGGTTGCTTCCTTTGTGAAAAGAGTTATAATAGACAGTAAGAAAAAAGGAGGATTTTATGAACGCGATTCAAGAATCATTTACAGATAAATTATTTGCTAACTATGAAGCAAATGTTAAATATCAAGCTATCGAAAATGCTGCTAGCCACAATGGAATTTTTGCAGCCCTCGAGCGTCGTCAAAGTCATGTCGACAACACACCAGTTTTCTCACTTGATTTGACAAAGGACAAGGTCACTAATCAGAAGGCTTCTGGTCGTTGCTGGATGTTTGCGGCACTTAATACTTTCCGCCACAAACTCATTTCTCAATACAAACTGGAAAACTTTGAATTGTCACAAGCCCACACCTTCTTCTGGGACAAGTATGAAAAATCTAACTGGTTCTTGGAGCAAGTGATTGCGACTGCAGACCAAGACTTGACTAGCCGTAAGGTAAGCTTCCTGCTCCAAACTCCACAACAAGATGGTGGTCAGTGGGATATGGTGGTTTCTCTCTTTGAGAAATACGGTGTCGTACCTAAGTCTGTTTATCCAGAGTCTGTTTCATCTAGCAGTAGCCGTGAGCTCAATGCCATCCTTAATAAATTGCTTCGTCAAGATGCTCAAATCTTGCGTGACCTCTTGGCTTCTGGTGCTGACCAAGCGACTGTTCAAGCTAAGAAAGAAGACCTCTTGCAAGAAATCTTTAACTTCCTTGCTATGTCACTAGGTCTTCCACCACGTCAGTTTGACTTTGCTTATCGTGATAAGGACAATAACTACCAAAGCGAAAAAGGCATCACTCCACAAGAGTTTTTACAAGAAATATGTCGACCTTCCACTAGAAGACTACGTTTCTGTGATTAATGCTCCAACTGCTGATAAACCTTATGGGAAATCTTACACAGTTGAGATGTTGGGAAATGTCGTTGGTAGCCGTGCGGTTCGTTACATCAACGTACCGATGGAACGCTTGAAAGAATTGGCGATTGCCCAAATGCAGACAGGAGAAACTGTCTGGTTTTGGTTCAGATGTCGGCCAACTCAGCAACCGTAAAGCCGGAATCCTTGCGACTGATGTTTATGATTTTGAATCAAGCATGGATATTCAACTCACTCAGGACAAAGCAGGACGTTTGGATTACAGCGAAAGCTTGATGACCCACGCAATGGTCTTGACAGGTGTTGATTTGGATGAAAATGGTAAATCAATCAAGTGGAAAGTTGAAAACTCATGGGGAGACAAGGTCGGTGCAGATGGTTACTTTGTTGCCTCAGACGCTTGGATGGACGAATACACTTACCAAATTGTTGTCCGTAAAGAATTACTAACAGCAGAAGAACGAGCTGCTTATGAAGCAGAACCAATTGTGCTTGCACCTTGGGATCCAATGGGTGCCTTGGCAGAATAAAAGAATACAAAAAAGAATCAGGTGATAATCCTGATTCTTTTTTGTTTGTAAATTCTCACCGAGATTACATGATACCGAAGAAACGAGCTGCGATACCAACTGCAAAGAGGGCAAGGATGATTGTGATTGGAGATACTTTTTTCTTAAGCAACCACATGCAAAGGAAAGTAAGGAGAAGTCCCATCAATCCTGGAATCAATGAGTTCAACTGACCTTGAAGCGTTTGTGGTTGAACGCTATCCAAGCTCATACCACTAAGTGCTTGACCAAGAATACCCTTCAATTCTCCACCTGTAACAGCACCTTCTGGGAAGTTGATGTAGGCACCTTCTGATAATTGTTTACCTGGAAGGTTGATAGTGAAGTTGATGGATACCCAACGTTGTACAAGAACGGCAAGGATGAACATACCAAGGATAGAAGCTCCTTTAGTGATGTCTTTCAAGATACCACCTGACATGTCTTTAGTGATTTCAGATCCAGCCTTGTAACCAAACTCTTGTGTGTACCATAGGAAAGACATACGGATTGCATTCCATCCAAAGAAGAAGAGAAGTGGTCCAACGATATTACCAGTTGCAGCAAGTGATGCACCAAGGGCACCAAGGATAGGACGAACTGTAAACCAGAAGACTGGGTCACCGATACCAGCAAGAGGTCCCATCATACCGATCTTAACACCTTGGATAGCAGCGTCATCGATTTCAGTACCGTTAGCGCGTTCTTCTTCAAGTGCAAGAGTAACCCCCATGATTGGAGCAGCTACGTATGGGTGAGTGTTGAAGAATTCAAGGTGACGCTCAAGAGCAGCTGCTTGGTCTTCTTTTTAGTGTAAAGTTTCTTGATAGCTGGGATCAAAGAGTAAGCCCAACCCAAGTTTTGCATACGTTCGTAGTTCCAAGAACCTTGAAGGAATTGTGAACGCCACCAAACTTTTTGGCGATCTGATTTTGATAATTGAATTTTTTCAGCCATGATTGTTCCCCTTTCTAGTAGTCTTCTAGGATATCACCGATTGGATCGTTAGAAGTTGCAGCTCCTCCGCCACCGTTTCCACCTTGTTTAGAAAGGTTGAGGTAGATGAAGGCAAGAGCAACACCGATGACACCAAGGGCAATCAAAGTCAATTGAGAGATTGCTGCAAGAGCAAAACCGATAGCAAAGAATGGCCATACTTCACGAGTAGCCATCATGTTGATAACCAAAGCGTAACCAACGGCAACGACCATGGCACCACCGACAGCCATACCACCGTTCAACCAGTCTGGCATCAATTTAAGAGCATCTTGAACAGCAGAAGCAGGGATAGCGATAAGGAAGGCTGCAGGAACAGCGATACGAAGACCTTGAAGAATAAGGGCAAAGTAGTGAGCGCGTTCAACAGCTGCAATGTTTCCTTCTTTAGCAGCAGCATCTGCAGTGTGAACCAAACCAACTGAGATTGTACGAACGATCATAGTCAAGAAAAGTCCAGCTACGGCAAGAGGGATTGCAGTTGCAGTTGCGACTGCGATACCTTCAGTAGTAAAGTTACCACCCTTAATCATGATGATTGCTGCAGCAACAGAGGCAAGAGCAGCGTCAGGAGCTACGGCAGCTCCGATGTTAGCCCAACCAAGGGCAATCATTTGAAGTGATCCACCAAGCATAACCCCTGCTTCGAGGTTACCAGTTACAAGACCGATGAGGGTACATGCAACGATTGGTTGATGGAATTGGAATTGGTCGAGGATACCTTCAAGACCTGCGAAGAAGGCAACAACTACAACCAAGATAGCAGAAATGATTGAAATATCTGACATGGTTTTATTCCTTTTCTATTTAATGTTAATTATTGAACGTTAGCTTTGCTAATCAAGTCAAACAAATCTTTTTTCGTGTCGTTTGGTACTTTACGTACGTCAAATTCAACACCAAGGTCACGCATTTTTTCAAATGTAGCAACGTCGTCTTTGTCCATTGACAATACGTTATTGACCATTGTTTTACCAGTTGAGTGAGCCATTGATCCAACGTTAAGAGTCTTGATTGGTACACCGCCTTCGATAGCACGAAGGGCATCTTGAGGTGTTTCAAACAAGATAAGGGCGTGTGTTTCACCAAAACGAGGGTCTTTTGCAACCTCAATCAATTTTTTGATTGGTACAACGTTAGCCTTCACTCCGTTAGGAGCAGCTTGTTTGATCAATTCTTTACGAAGATCGTCGTTTGCAACGTTATCTGAAGCAACGATGATACGGTCTGCTTTTGAATCTGGTGTCCAAGCAGTTGCGACTTGTCCGTGAAGAAGACGTGTGTCAAGACGGGCAAGGTTGATTTTCAATTTACCGTCTCCAATAACAGTTCCTTCTGGGATAGCAGCTTGGGCTACAGGCGCAGCTGCAGCAGTTGCAACTTCCTCAGCTGGATTTAGCTCTTCTGGAAGAGCCTTGATGCCATCTTTGGCTTCTTTAATGATGTTCGCAGCGACTTTATCCACTCCAGCATTCGCGTCCATGAGGCGCTCTGTGTAGGCTTGAATCAACATCGGCAAGTTAAGTCCTGTGATGATGGCAAATTTACGCTCAGGATTTTCTCCCATTACGCGGCTTGCTTGGTTAAATGGAGAACCACTCCAAAGGTCAGCCAAGACTAGAACCTCATCTTCTGCGTCAAATGCAGCCACAGCATTGTTAAATTTGGCGTATAAATCATCTGGACCTTCGTTTGGCATAAAGGTTACAACTTGAACCTTTTCTTGTTCACCAAAGATCATAGATCCTGACTGATGAATACCCGCGGCAAATTCACCGTGACTTGCAATAATGATTCCGATACTCATTATTGTCATTCCTCCTTATAAATTGTTTGACTTGTAGTTTAAGAAAACTTTAAGACTCTTTAAGTATAAACCGTTTTCAGCAAAAAATCAACTACTTATAATAAATGCTAAAAAGAGAAAGAAAAATCCATTTTTAAAGATATTGACATATCAATATTTATTGAAGCTATCTATCGAACGATAAAAAAATTTAATATAAAAAGGTCGATGAACAGAGTCTTGGTTTACTTATTCTAACCTTGAAACTCAATAATTCACTAGTTGCTTGAAGAGTGTGGATAGGGCAAATGAGGTTTTCATTGATAGAGTTTTGGGTGTTAAAAAACTTATCTCGATTGGATAGTGGTTATGTCAAAATTTCTCTGCGAATAAAAAAGAGGTGGGGTTTTAATCCCTACCTCGATTTTGTACTTATTTTTTTATCTTAATGAGTAAAATCTAGAACCATACGACCTTGGATGGTTCCAGCTGCCATTTCATCAAAGACAGCAATAGCATCTTCCACAGGGCGTTTTTGAACGACTGGTACAACGAGTCCTTCTGCGCCAAACTGGAAGGCTTCTTCCAAGTCTTTACGAGTTCCAACGAGTGAACCAATAACTTGGATACCGTCAAGAACTGTTTTGACGATGCTTAGGTCCATCATTTCAGATGGGAGACCAACAGCAACTACTCGACCACCTGCACGAACAGAGTCAACTGCTTGGTTGAAGGCAACTTTTGATACAGCTGTTACGACAGCTGAGTGAGCACCACCGTTTGTCTTTTCTTTGATGAGTCCTGGAACATCTTCGACTTCAAGACCGTTAATTACGATATCTGCACCAACTTCTTTAGCTAGGGCAAGTTTATCGTTGTTGATGTCAACTGCGATAACGTGTGCGTTGAATACTTTTTTAGCGTATTGGACAGCCAAGTTACCAAGCCCCCCGGCACCATAGAGAACAACCCACTGACCTGGCTCAACTTTTGCTTCTTTGATTGCTTTGTAGGTAGTAACACCGGCACAAGTGATTGAAGAAGCTTGGGCTGGATCAAGACCTTCTGGAACCTTAACAGCATAATCTGCAGTTACGATACATTGTTCAGCCATACCGCCGTCAACTGAGTAGCCCGCATTTTTACGGAACGGCAAAGAGTCTCACGACCGGTTGTACAGTATTCACACATACCACAACCTTCAAAGAACCAAGCAACGCTGACACGGTCGCCAACTTTTAAGCTTTTAACATCAGGAGCGACTTCTTTGACAATACCGATACCTTCGTGACCGAGAACGCGTCCTGGAACTTTACCAAAGTCACTATGGGCAACGTGGAGGTCAGTGTGGCAGACACCACAGTATTCAACTTCTACAAGAGCTTCCCCAGTTTCGAGTGGACGGAGCACTTTTTCTTCAATAGCAACACCAGTACCTTCTGGATTTACAACAACAGCTTTCATAGCTATCCTCCTTGATGATTTATTGAGGCGCAGAGGTAAAGGGGCTTTGCTTGAAAATTTTTCAAGGAAGTCAGATTTAAACTGCCCTCTCATGTTTTTACATGTGAAGTATATCACAATATTTACTATAGTACAATGGTTTTTATGTAAAAAACTATGTAATCGCTTAACCGGTTGATAAGACTGTGAAAATTGAACAATAAATATTGGAGTATTAGAGAAGGAATACCTATAAATATGAGAAAAGTTTGACATACATCGAATTCCCAAAATTACCAGCAAATTTTCTGAGTTCTTTCTCGAAGGGTTTTTGGTATAATATAGAAAGCAATTGATGTTTCTAGTAAGAGAATTTAGAGCGAGAGGTATGTATGTCCCCTTCTATTCAGTTATTGAAAAGCCGTTATTTAAAAAATATCAAAGAAAATCCAGAACTCTACATTGGGATTGAGTTGGAGTTTCCTATCGTACATACGAAAGGGAAACCCACAGATATTGAAGTCATCAAGGACTTGATGCGATTTTTAGTGGATGCTCTCAGCCTGGAAGTTGAAAAAGAGGACCAGGACGGAAATCCGATTCAACTTGTAGAACCAAAAAGTCAGGATCGGATTCTGTTTGAGGTTTCCTACACGACCTTGGAGTTTGCCTTTGGCAGAGCCCGGAAAATCCAAGAGGTCGAAGGACGATTTCAAGCTTATATGAAGGTCATTCAGGAAAAACTAGGCGAAAAGGGCCATGCTATCCAAGGATGGGGGATTCACCCGAACTGGGATCAGAATGACAATCGACCGGTGGCTTATCCACGCTACCAGATGCTGATGGATTACCTACATATGGGAAGTCGCCAAGAGAGAGCTAATTTGCATGACTTCCCACAATATGGAGCCTTTATCTGTGGGAGTCAAGTTCAGTTGGATGTATCGACTGCTAACTACCTACGTGTCATCAATGCTTTCACTCAAATTGAAGCAGCAAAAGCTTACTTATTTGCCAATTCTGAGTTTTCGGGAGCAGACTGGGATACTCAGATTTCACGAGATATCTTTTGGGAAGACTCTATGCATGGGATTTATCCAGAGAACGTCGGTGTCAATGCAAAACTCTTCAAAGATGAAGATGATTTCTTTGATTATCTAGACCACTCTGCGATTTTCACAGCAGAACGAGATGGAGAAACCTACTATTTTTCTCCGATTCAAGCTAGAGATTACCTAACTACTGATGAAATTCTTGCCTATACTCTAAATGGAAAAGAAACTCTTCTGGTTCCTCAAGAGAAGGATTTTCAAACGCACCGTAGCTATCAATTCCAAGACTTGACAACACGAGGAACGGTCGAATTTCGTAGTGTTTGTACACAACCGCTAGACCGTACCTTCGCTTCAGCAGCCTTTCATCTAGGTTTGTTGGTAAATCTAGACAAGCTTGAAACTTATCTCGAAACTGCTCCTTTCTTTGAGAACTTTGGCCGTGACTACAAGTCTTTGAGACGACAGTTTTCTAAGAAACAACTCACAGATGAGGAAAAAGCTGGTGTTGTCCAGTTCTCCAAAGACTTGCTGGCTATAGCAGAACAAGGACTTGAGAGTAGAGCTCAGAGAGAAATGACTTATTTAGAGCCTTTAAAAGAAGAAATGACTCTATAATTTTCTTATAAAGGGAGAATTTTCTGAAAAATCATGTTATAATGGATGAGACTATAGATAAAGGATAGAGATTTATGACATTAGTTTATCAATCAACGCGTGATGCGAAAAATACCGTAACAGCCAGCCAAGCAATTTTGCAAGGTTTGGCAACAGATGGAGGTTTGTTTACTCCAGTTAGCTATCCAAAGGTAGATTTGGATTTTGATACATTAAAAGATGCTTCTTACCAAGAAGTGGCCAAGCTGGTCTTGTCAGCCTTCTTGGATGACTTTACAGCAGAAGAGTTGGACTACTGTATCAACAATGCCTATGACAGCAAGTTTGATACACCAGCTATTGCTCCTCTAGTCAAACTTGATGGCCAATACAACTTGGAACTCTTCCATGGTTCAACCATTGCCTTTAAAGACATGGCCTTGTCTATCTTGCCATACTTTATGACAACAGCTGCTAAGAAACATGGCTTGGAAAACAAGATTGTCATCTTGACTGCGACATCTGGTGACACTGGTAAAGCTGCCATGGCAGGCTTTGCAGATGTACCAGGTACTGAAATTATCGTCTTTTATCCAAAAGACGGTGTCAGCAAGGTACAAGAATTGCAAATGACCACTCAGACTGGTGATAATACTCATGTCATCGCCATCGATGGAAACTTTGATGATGCTCAGACAAATGTGAAGCATATGTTCAACGATGTGGCCCTTCGTGAGAAATTGGCAGTCAACAAGCTCCAGTTTTCATCAGCCAACTCTATGAATATCGGCCGTTTGGTACCACAGATTGTCTACTATGTTTATGCCTACGCTCAGTTAGTTAAAACTGGCGAGATTAAGGCTGGTGACAAGGTTAACTTCACCGTACCGACAGGAAACTTTGGGAACATATTGGCTGCCTTTTACGCTAAGCAAATCGGCCTACCAGTTGGTAAGTTGATCTGCGCTTCAAATGACAACAATGTCTTGACAGACTTCTTCAAAACTCGTGTCTACGACAAGAAGCGTGAGTTTAAGGTCACTACTAGCCCATCGATGGATATCTTGGTGTCTTCAAACTTGGAGCGTTTGATTTTCCATCTTTTGGGAAATGATGCGGTTAAGACAGCTGAACTCATGAACGCCTTGAACACTCAAGGTCAGTATGAATTGACAGATTTTGATGCAGAGGTCTTGGACCTCTTTGCAGCAGAGTATGCGACAGAAGCAGAGACAGCAGCAGAAATCAAGCGTGTCTACGAGTCAGATTCTTACATCGAGGATCCTCATACAGCGGTTGCCTCAGCTGTTTATAAAAATACCAAGCAGCGACAGGTGATGCGACCAAGACCGTGATTGCGTCAACAGCTAGTCCATACAAATTCCCAGTCGTTGCAGTGGAAGCTGTAACTGGACAATCAGGGCTTAGTGACTTTGAAGCCTTGGCTCAATTACACGAAATCTCAGGTGTTGCGGTACCACCAGCAGTTGATGGTCTCGAAACAGCTCCGGTTCGTCACAAGACAACTGTTGCAGCAGCAGATATGCAGACTGCAGTAGAATCTTATCTAGGACTTTAATAGAGAGGAAGTAAACTCGGTTGGGAAACTAACTGAGTTTCTTTTCATCAGGAGGAAGGATTGTTTAAGAAAAATAAAGATATTCTCAACATAGCTCTGCCAGCCATGGGTGAAAATTTCTTGCAGATGCTCATGGGAATGGTGGACAGTTATCTGGTGGCCCATCTAGGTTTGATAGCCATTTCGGGTGTATCTGTAGCGGGCAATATTATCACCATTTACCAGGCAATTTTTATTGCTCTAGGAGCTGCGATTTCAAGCGTCATTTCAAAAAGTTTGGGGCAGAAGGACCAGTCTAGACTGGCCTACCATGTGACAGAAGCACTCAAAATCACCCTACTCTTGAGTTTATTTTTAGGAGCCTTGTCCATCTTTGCAGGACAAGAGATGATTGGCCTTTTAGGAACAGAAGAAGCGGTCGCTGAAAGTGGAGGACTTTACCTAGCTTTAGTTGGTGGGACAATTCTTCTCTTGGGATTGGTGACTAGCCTCGGTGCCTTGATTCGCGCCACTCGTAATCCTCGTCTCCCCCTCTATGTGAGTCTCTTGTCCAATGCCTTGAATATTGTCTTTTCAAGTATCGCTATTTTTGTCCTTGATATGGGGATAGCTGGTGTAGCTTGGGGAACTATCCTATCTCGTTTGGTTGGGGTTGTGATTTTATGGTCACAATTAAAACTTCCATATACAAGACCAAGTTTTGGACTGGACAAAGACTTGCTGACTTTGGCTTTACCTGCTGCAGGAGAGCGTCTCATGATGCGAGCTGGTGATGTGGTCATTATTGCCTTGGTTGTTTCCTTTGGGACAGAGGCTGTCGCGGGAAACGCGATTGGTGAAGTCTTGACTCAATTTAACTACATGCCTGCTTTTGGTGTCGCGACGGCAACTGTCATGCAGGTGGCACGAGCAGTAGGGGAGAATGATTGGGCAAGGGTGGATAAGTTAAGTAAGCAAACTTTTTGGCTATCCTTCTTCCTCATGTTGCCCTTGACGCTTAGTATCTATGCTCTTGGGACATCGCTAAGTTACCTCTACACCAGTGATCCTGTAGCTATTAAAGCTAGTGTTTTGGTGACACTATTCTCACTACTAGGAACTCCTATGACAACGGGGACAGTCATTTATACAGCTGTCTGGCAGGGTTTGGGAAATGCTCGCCTCCCCTTTTATGCAACAAGTATCGGGATGTGGTGTATCCGTATCGGAACGGGTTACTTGATGGGAATTGTTCTTGGTTGGGGCTTGCCTGGTATTTGGGCAGGAACTCTTTTGGATAATGGCTTCCGATGGATTTTCCTACGCTATCGTTACCAAGTTTATATGACATCGAAAGGATAAGAAATGCAAGAAATAGCTTTTATTTGGGATTTAGATGGAACCTTGTTGGATTCTTATGAAGCCATCTTAGCAGGAATTGAGGAAACCTATCATCAGTTTCTCTTCCTTATAATAAGGAAGAAGTTAGAGCTTTTATCTTGAAATATTCTGTCCAGGATTTATTGGAGCAAATTGCAAAAGAACGAGGATTAGACGTAGGAGTTCTCGATCAAGTTCGTGCTCAGAGCTTGGCTGAAAAAAATGCCCAAGTAGTCTTGATGCCAGGTGCACGTGAGGTTCTAGCATGGGCAGATCAGCAAGGGATTCAGCAATTTGTCTATACTCACAAAGGTGATAATGCCTTGACTATTTTACGAGAGTTAGGACTAGATTCTTATTTTACAGAAATTTTAACCAATCAAAGTGGATTTGCTCGGAAGCCTAGTCCAGAAGCTGCGATCTATTTGCTAGATAAATATGAATTAAATCCTCAGCAAACTTATTATATCGGTGATCGAACTTTGGATATCGAATTTGCTCAAAATAGTGGCATTCAAAGTATCAATTTCCTTGAATCTCCAGCAACTTGTAATCAACAGATAGAGCATTTAGAAGATATTAGTTTGCTTTCCTTCTAGAATTTTCTTAAAGAAAAATATGTCATCTTTATGACAAGAAACTAACAAACTATTTCAAGTAATGTGATTTGTTACAATGAATGTACAGTTCTGTTAAATAGCCTTAAAAAGGCTTTTTTTCTATTTTCTTTGTGTTATGATAGACAGGTACTACATTTGAAAAGGAGTTTGATAGTATGAAGAAAAGAATTATTTTAGCATCAACAGTAGCATTGTCCTTTGCCCCTGCCTTGGCAGCTCAAGCAGAGGAAGTTGCATGGTCACCACGTACAGTTGAGCAAATTCAAACGATGTTGCTAAAAGCGAGAATAAAACAAGTTATACCATTAAGTATGGAGATACCCTAAGCACGATTGCGGAAGCTTTGGGAGTAGACTTAAATGTCCTTGCCAACTTGAACAAGATTACGAATATTGACTTGATTTTCCCAGAAACTGTACTGACTACAATTGTTAATGACCAAGAAGAAGTGACAGAGGTTGAGGTTTATACACCTGAAGAAGTAGATTCTGATGTAGCAAGTGCAACAGCAGATTTGAAAACTAACCAAGTAATCGTAGATAATCAAACTGTACAAGTTGAAGATTTGACTCAACCAGTAGCAGAAACAGAAACTGTAGCTGATTCTGTAACAACTCAAACTGATGAAGAGCCTGCAAGTCCAGGAGTATCTGCCGAAGTTGCAGCTCCAGTAGCAGAAACAGTTCCTGCAGCAACAACAGAAGTTGCTACAGAAGCGGTTCAACCAGTAACTGAAGCACCAGTTGTAGAAGAAACAACAGTTCAGCCAGTAGTTGAAACCACTACTGTTTCGGAGGAACCGATAGCAGAAACAACGACTGTAGCTGAGCCAGCAACAACAGAAGCTGAACCAGTAACAACAACTTATCAGGCAGAACCAAGCCAAGCTTCATCACCAACTTATGCGGCACCAGCAGCTCCTGATTATGCAAGTATCGCAGCTACAAAATCAGAAAATGCAGGTCTTCAACCACAAACGGCTGCCTTTAAAGAAGAAGTTGCGAACTTGTTTGGTATTACATCATTTAGTGGCTACCGTCCTGGTGATAGTGGAGACCACGGAAAAGGTCTTGCCATTGACTTTATGGTTCCAGTAAGTTCAGCCCTAGGAGACCAGATTGCAGATTATGCTATCCAAAATATGGCTAGCCGTGGCATCAGCTACATCATCTGGAAACAACGTTTCTATGCACCATTCGATAGCAAATATGGACCAGCATACACTTGGAATCCAATGCCAGACCGTGGTAGTGTTACAGAAAACCACTATGACCACGTTCACGTATCTATGAATTAATGATTAATAAGAAGCGGAAACTAATTCAGTCTCTGCTTCTTTTTTGTTTTCAAACTCTTAGATAGCGTAAATAAACTCCAGGCATAAAATAGAAAAACATAGCCTTGAGGGATTGTGACTAGAAGACTAATTTAACGGAATAAGCAAAAGACTTGTAAAGTCAATTCATTTGTATTATACTTGACAAGTCAAATATTGATAAATCAAATATCAACAAGGAAAGAACAATGTCAGAAATGCATGAATTGCTTTATCAGCTCCATTTAGTGGATCAGACGATTACTCAACTTTTTGAGAAACAATTGGGAATTAGTTTGACCCGCTACCAAATCCTGCAGTTTTTACTGCAACAGTCCACCTGTAACCAAATTGCCGTTCAGGAGAAATTGCAAATTGATCAAGCAGCCTTGACTCGTCATTTTAAGATACTGGAGTCAGAGGGCTATGTCAGTCGCAATCGGAATCCAATAAATCAGCGAGAAGTCTTAGTTGAATTAACCCAAGAAGCCAAGAATCAACTCTTGGTCAATCCGCCTGAACATCACTTGCGAGTGAAGGAACAGATGGAGACCATCTTATCCTCTACTGAGCAGAAAGAGTTAACAGCTTTGTTGACAAAACTAGTATCAGGATTAGAAGAAATTGAATTTTAAGGAGAAAACGATGTCACTCATGACCACTATTTAGCAACTATCGTTGCCCTCGAGCATTTTTATATCTTTTATTTGGAAAGTATTGCAACCCAATCAGACGCAACCAGCCGTGTCTTTAATATGAACAAGGAAGAATTAGCACGACCATCTGTCACCTCATTGTTTAAAAACCAAGGAATTTACAATGCCTTGATTGGGGTATTTCTTATTTACGGAATTTATTTCTCACATAGCTTAGAAATCGTAACAATCTTTGTATTGTTTGTCATAGGAGCAGCGGCCTATGGTGCCTTAACTGCAGATAAAAAAATCATTCTCAAGCAAGGTGGCCCAGCAATCTTAACTCTTTTGAGTATCCTCTTATTAAAATAAAAACAACCAGCACCTTCATGGAAAGTGCTGGTTTTTAATAACTAATCTTAAACTTTTCTGCGTTTGATTTCGAGAAGTCTTTGATAAAAGAAAATTTGGCTACTATAGATATAAGGGAAGATAGAGATGCTTGCAATTCCAAAGCTAATCCAGATAAGGATATACCAAGGAAGTAGCTGTAAATCAAGGACGAAGCGTTGAAACTTATAGCCTTTCATGAGAAAGCGGCTGGTATGCAGCACACGACTTGGTTTAGCAATTCCAATTGCAAGGGTATCACATAGGAGTAGCTCAACTTGGGAATAAGCGTAGTATTGCGGAAGATAGAGAATGGTTCCTAAAATCATTACAAGGACACTACCAAAGAAGTAGAGCGCGAATGTAAGCAGGAAGTGTTCGATATCTGGATTGGTGACGTCAACAGATGGAAATTCAGGATGAAGTTCCACAAATTTACGAGCCATGGCACTGCTATAAAAGAGCAAGTAAACCCCAAAAAGATTAGGGATGCTCCATAAAAAGAGATAGAAACGCTTGAGTAAGAGAGTTAGAAAAGTCTGGGTAAAGAAGCGGTTGTCAAGCAAGGACAGGCTATCTTTAAAGGAAAGCTCTATATCAGAAATTCTATAAAGATTAATCGTAGTAAAGAGAGCACCAGCTAGTATGATAGAACTTGTAAATCCAACGGCTATCGGAAAGAGAGCAGACTGGATTGTGGTCCCTAGAAAACTCAAGAATGACTGTTCAAGAATTCCCTCGTCGAGAAGGGATAAAGGTCTGATAAAGCTAGATAGAATCAAGAGAATACTTGGCAATAAAGACAAGCAGCAGACGTGGGTGCTCAGCTTGAAATTGTCTAGCCTGCTCGCGAACTTCTTTTAAATTAATTTTTGGGTACTTCATTCTTTCATTATACCATAGTTCGTGACAGTTCCTGTTTTTTTTGATAGAATCATACAGTATGCCCTTGGGCACAAAGTAAGAACTGGGACTGTCTTTCCCAGCTTCGGAGGTAAAAAATGTCAGATTCACCAATCAAATATCGATTGATTAAGAAAGAAAAACACACAGGAGCTCGTCTTGGGGAAATTATCACGCCACATGGGACCTTCCCAACCCCTATGTTTATGCCAGTAGGGACTCAAGCAACGGTCAAAACACAATCACCAGAAGAATTAAAAGAGATGGGTTCAGGAATTATCCTATCCAACACCTATCACTTGTGGCTTCGCCCGGGTGATGAACTCATTGCCCGTGCTGGTGGGCTTCATAAGTTTATGAACTGGGACCAACCAATCTTAACAGATAGCGGTGGTTTTCAAGTGTATTCCCTAGCGGATAGCCGTAATATTACAGAAGAAGGGGTAACCTTTAAAAACCATCTCAATGGTTCTAAGATGTTCTTGTCACCAGAAAAGGCTATCTCTATTCAGAATAATCTAGGCTCAGACATCATGATGTCCTTTGATGAGTGCCCTCAATTTTATCAACCCTATGATTATGTAAAAAAATCAATTGAACGTACCAGCCGTTGGGCAGAACGTGGCTTGAAAGCTCATAGTCGCCCACATGATCAAGGTTTATTTGGGATTGTACAGGGGGCGGGATTTGAAGATCTTCGTCGTCAGTCAGCTCAAGACCTTGTCAGCATGAACTTCCCAGGCTACTCTATCGGAGGATTAGCAGTTGGAGAAACACATGAAGAAATGAATGCAGTTTTGGACTTTACTACTCAACTCCTTCCTGAGAATAAACCTCGTTACTTGATGGGAGTGGGAGCGCCAGATAGCTTGATTGATGGGGTGATTCGTGGGGTAGATATGTTTGACTGTGTCTTGCCGACGCGTATTGCTCGTAACGGTACTTGTATGACCAGTCAAGGTCGTTTGGTTGTGAAGAATGCTCAGTTTGCGGAGGACTTTACACCGCTTGATCCTGAGTGTGATTGCTACACTTGTAAGAACTACACCCGTGCCTATCTTCGTCACTTGCTCAAGGCTGATGAAACCTTTGGTATCCGCTTGACAAGTTACCATAATCTCTACTTCTTGCTCAATCTTATGAAGCAGGTCCGTCAGGCTATTATGGATGACAATCTCTTGGAATTTCGTGAGCATTTTGTTGAAAAATATGGCTATAACAAGTCTGGACGTAATTTCTAAATTTAACTTAATGTCAGCTAAAAATCCTAAGTTTTATCTTAGGATTTTTCTGTTTTTTTTGATAAAATAAAGGTACTATGGATTGAAAATTAGATGGCTTTTTTGCTAATCTAATGAATGGAGAATAAACTCGTATGCGTATTAAATGGTTTTCCTTGATTAGGATTACAGGTTTGCTTTTGGTACTCTTGTACCATTTCTTTCAGACGGTTTTCCCAGGAGGTTTCTTTGGGGTTGACGTCTTCTTCACATTTTCAGGTTTTCTAATTACATCTCTCTTATTGGAAGAATTTGGACAAAAAGGTAAGATTGATATCCTAGGATTTTTTAGACGACGCTTCTATCGGATTTTTCCGCCAGTTGTTTTGATGGTCCTCATCGTTATGCCATTTACCTTCTTGGTTCGCCAAGATTATGTGGCAGGAATTGGTGGTCAGATTGCTGGTGTTCTAGGATTTATGACTAACTTCTATGAAATGTTGACAGGAGGAAGTTATGAGTCTCAGTTTATCCCCCATCTCTTTGTTCACAACTGGAGTTTAGCTGTTGAAGTTCATTATTATGTCTTGTGGGGCTTGGCAGTTTGGCTCATGTCTAAGCAAGCCAAAACAGGTGGGCAACTACGAGGAATGATTTTCCTACTTTCCTCAGCAACCTTTATGATTAGCTTCCTTTCTATGTTTATTGGTAGCTTTATCGTTAGCTCCTACTCAACACTCTACTTCTCAACTTTGACTCATGTATTTCCGTTCTTCTTAGGTAGTGTGCTTGCTACCGTGATAGGGGTTCGTCATACGACTCCTCTTCTCAAACGTTTGAATAGAAGCTTGGATTTGAGACAAACCTTGCTAGTCTTCGGGGCTGGTCTAGGAGTCTTGCTCTTATTGACCTTCTTCGTGAAATTCACTTACTTATTTGCCTATTTACTTGGCTTCTTGTTAGCAAGTTTAGCTGCCCTTCTGATGATTGTTGCAGCACGACTGTTACATGAGAAAACACCGACAATCGAAGAGCCAAAGGCTGTCAGCTTTAGCGGATACTAGCTATGCCGTTTATCTTTTCCACTGGCCGTTTTACATTATTTTCTCTCAATTGATGGGAAATATACCGGCAGTGATTTTAACGACTATCTTCTCGTATCTTTTTGCTACCCTTTCTTTTTATGTGATCGAGCCTTTCATTGCAGGGAAGAATAGTAACTTATTGCAGAAGATAAAAGAAATTCCACATATTCAATCAATTTTTGCGGGTAGCGTCGGCTTTCTTAGCTTGTTGACACTGATTGTGATTCTGATAGCTCCGCAAGTAGGTGCCTTTGAAACGGATTTGATGGTTAATGGTCTTAATCAAGCTCAAACTAATATTACTCGAACTAAGACTATGGCAGACCAAGCAGAAGCAAGTCGCTACAATATAGCTGATGGTGTAGCAATCATCGGAGATTCTGTAACCTTGCGTGCAACCCCTGAAATTAAAGAAATTTTAACGAACGCTCAAATTGATGGGCAAGTTAGCCGAAATACCAAACAAGCAAATGCGTTGATGCTAAATTATAGCCAAAATAAGGTCTTGCCCAAAATTGTAGTCATTGCAACTGGAGTAAACAATCCTGAAGATTATAAAGCAGATCTCGATTCTTTAGTCACAAATCTACCTAAGGGACATCAGCTTGTGCTTGTAACTCCATACGAGGGTGATACAACGCAGGAAACGCAACCTTATGTTGAGCAGTATGCAAGCTATGCGCGTGAATTGGCACAAAAATATCCTTATATTGCACTTGCTGATTGGAATCAAGCGGCCAAAGATCATCCAGAAATTTGGAAAGGAACAGACCAAGTTCACTTCGGTAGTGATACTACTAAGCAGGAAGAAGGAGCTAAACTTTATGCAGAAATTATTAATGCTGCTATAAAAACTCTTGAAGATAAACCTGTCAAATCAAAATAATCAATAAAAAGTAGAGACAGAATCTCTACTTTTTTGCTTTAAACAGGATTGGGAAAAACTTGCTAAATTGTCAGAATTATGAGAAAATAGGTGCAGTTTACAAATGGAGGGAATACAATGAGAGAAGACATTAAGATTAATGACCGTGCTCTAGCCTTGGAAGATCAAATCATTGAAGTACTCGAAAAAGTTTATGATACAGATGTAGAGCTAGATGTATACAATCTTGGATTGATTTATGAGATTTATCTAGATGAGGCTGGTCTTTGTACAGTTGTCATGACCTTCACTGATACTGCCTGTGATTGTGCAGAAAGTTTGCCGATTGAGATCGTAGCAGGTTTGAAACAAATTGAAGGCATTGAAGATGTCAAGGTTGAGGTCACCTGGTCTCCCGCTTGGAAGATTACACGTATTAGTCGTTATGGGCGTATAGCATTAGGACTTCCTCCGCGATAAAAAATAGAGTGATAAGAGGAATTATGAATCGGGATTAAAGACCTGATTTATATTTTTCTTTTTTTGTTTATTTATTTCATACAATAAACAAAAATTTTTGTTAAGAGTAGCCACTTTACTCAAAAAAATGTTATTATAGTAGAAGTGATTATAATAAAAAGAATAAGGTAGGATAGATATGAAATTATCTGTAGTAATTCCATTTTATAACGAAGAGAATATGATTCAGAAAATGTATGATGAATTGGTTAAAGAAATCAATCAAATTACAAAAGCCGAATTTGAAATTATTTTTATTAATGACGGTAGTAAGGACCGGACTTTTGAAAAAATGCGTGCCATCGCAGCTGGCGATTCTCGCGTGAAATATATTAGTTTCAGCAGAAACTTTGGGAAAGAAGCTGGGACGATTGCTGGTCTTGAATATGCAACAGGCGAAGCTGTCATCTTAATGGATGGGGACTTACAACATCCACCTGCACTTCTTCCGCAAATGATTAAAGCGTATGAAGAAGGTTATGACGTCGTGAGTGCTCGTCGCACACGCACAGGTGAAAAACCACATCGTACATTCTTAGCAAAACATTTCTATCGACTTGCGAATAAAATGATGGATATCGAATTAATGGATGGAGTATCTGAATTCCGTCTCTTCAGCCGTAAAGCAGTCAGCGCTATCCTTTCATTACAAGAATACAACCGATTCTCTAAAGGAATTTTTGCTTGGATTGGCTTTAAAGAAAAAGTCATCGAATATGAAAACCAAGTACGTACTGTAGGTGAAACAAAATACTCGTTGAAGTTCTCATTGAACTATGCGATTCAAGGTATTTTATCATTCAACGATAAACCTCTACGTATGTGTATTAATTTTGGTTTATTCTGTTTATTAATTTCATTGGTTTATGTTCTTTGGACCTTTATCCAATATCTCGTAGTACCGGATTCACTCGTGAGTGGATACTTTACTACAATCTTCTCAGTCGTTCTCTTTGGTGGAATTCAATTGATTTCTATTGGGGTACTCGGAGAATATATCGGTAAGATTTATTATGAAGTGAAGAAACGTCCACATTATCTTGTCGACCAAACGAACATTACTGTGAAAGGAGAGCAAAATGACGACTAAGAAGAAAGTCTATCTAGCAAGTTTTATTGCACCTATAGCCATCATGTTTGTGGCTTGGGCTATTGATGGCTTCTTTCCTTTCGGGACAAAGTCACTCATGGCGGTTGACTTTAACGCACAGTATATTGGCTTATATGCTTATTTCAAACATTTATTTTTAAATGGCGATTGGAGTAGTTTCTTCTACTCTTTCTCTAAATCCATTGGAGGTGGGATGTTAGGGATTTGGGGCTTCAACTTGTTGAGTCCATTTAACTTACTCTTTCTATTAACCTCTGAAGAAAATTTCCAATGGGTGGTACCTATCGTTATTGCCTTACGTTATGGAGCAATGGGATTAACCATGGCACATTTCTTGGTTAAACGTTATGATGGATTAAAGAATAAGGCCTACTTGGTTCCAATCGTCGCTACCATCTACGCATTAAATGGGTTTAATGTTAGTTATCAAATGAACCCAATTTCTATGATGGAATGATCATGCTTCCATTAGTTTTAATTGGGGTTGAACAAGTACTAGATAATAAGTCTCCAAGAGGCTATATTGGCATGCTTGCCTTATCTCTCTTTGTACAATTTTACATGGGTTATATGACCTGCATTTTTGTGGTCATTTATGCTTTGTTCTACATTATTCGTTCAGAGAACTTACGAAATAAAAAGGTTATTCTAATAAGAATAGGGAAATTAGCTGCCGCATCTATACTAGCTGTTGGAATAGTATCAGCTGTATTGCTCCCAATTCTGATTAGTTTGGTATCAACAAAAGGGGGCTTGCAAAGCACTCTGAGATTTGATTGGAAGTTACAAATCAATCCGTTTGAGATTTTAGCAAAACTCTTTTTAGGAGCTTTTGATAATACTTCTTGGCCAGCTGGACCTAACTTGCCAAATATATATGTGGCTAGCTTTGGTTTACTAGGAACACTTTATTACTTTATTTCAAGTAAGATTTCAAGATGGAGTAAAATTGCAGCAAGTTTTGTTCTCGTAGTGTTTTTGATTTCTTGTGCCCATGAATTTACAAGTAAGTTGTGGCATATGGGACAAAATCCAGCTGGATTTTTCTATCGCTTCTCATGGATTATTGCTTTCTTTTTAGTTTATTTGGCTTATCTAAGTCTACGAGAAGTAGAAAAATTTACTAAAAGAGAAGCTAGCTTCCTACTGATTAGCGGTGCAGTTATCTTTTCTATTGTACAGTTACAACAACACTCTTTCTTAACAGTTTGGCAACGTCTTGCAACGATTTTGATTTTTGTGGTTTTGCTTGCAGCTTTATTCTATCCTAAAGTAAAAAGAGCTTGGATGATTATAGCTGCTTTGACTGTAGTTGAGTTAACAGCTAATGCAGCGCTTGTTCAATCAAGAGTTGGGTATACAGACGCTTATAAGTATCACGATGCAGTTTTACAATTAAAGGAAGCGATTAATCCAATTAGACCTGACCACAGTGATTTTTACAGAATTAATAAATCATTCAATTTAAGTAAGAATGATCCATTTATGGTGGATTATCCGGGACTATCGGTTTTCAGTTCCAACCTGGAAAATAGTACACGTGATTTATTTGACCGTTTAGGAAACAACGGAATTAATGCAACGACCTACTATCAAGGAACTCCGTTCCAAGATGCACTCTTCTCAGTAAAATATCTAGTGACTCCAAAACCAGTGCTTAAAGAGGACTATCCTGATACATCCAAACTGTATGTATTCGGAAACATGGTAACGCGTAAAGATGTTACGACAAAAGCACCTGTTTATGAAGCTGCTAGAACAAAGACATTCGAGACAGGTTTGATTTTGCCAATTGCTTATGGTGTTAATGATGCAACGGTGAATGTGAAATTAGAGAACCATCAACCGATTCAAATCAAAATAAGATTGTACAAGCTATGGGGGCGACGAGCGAAAATTATTTAGCTGTACTCGGAGCAAATGAGATGAAATTGGACAATATGGAAGTTGTAGATCCGTCTAAACCGGAAACCTATAAGCGTATTGATTCTTCAAAACCAGGAACGATTACCTATCATTTAGTACCTCAATCTGCTGAGGATTATTGGGTAGCAATTCCGCAAAAATTATCTCATACAGATAAAAATAAAGTTCGTGTCATGTTAAATGGCAAAAATTATGAATTCCAAGATAAATTCCAACAAACGCAATTTATTCAAATTGCACATAATTCAGTTGGTCAACCTACAGATTTAACGATTGAAATTGATTCGGATAATGAATATAATTTATCTGGACTGCGCTTGGCTCGTTCTAATGCTGCTCTAGCAAATCGTATCATTCAAGAACGTCAGCTACAAGGAATAAAATTAACTTATTGGGATAATCGTAGTTTTAAAGGAACAGTTAATATAACTGATGACAGTACTTGGATGATGACCAGTATCCCATATGAAAAAGGTTGGACTGTTAAAGTAGATGGAAAAGTAGTTGAAACTGCTAAAGTTTGGGATAGTTTGTTAGCCTACAAGATCACACCAGGTGAACATACAATTGAAATGAGTTACTTGCCAGATGGATTTGTCGTAGGTTTTCTAATTTCAATCTTATCAACCTCTCTTTATGGATTTGCAATTTATAAAAAATGGATTTAATTTAGTAGGAGTAGACTATAATGAAAATTTCAAAAATGAAATTAAAATTTAGTTCGCTATTCTTTGTTCCATTTATGGGTATGTTAGGAGTCTTCCTTTGTTTAGGGTTGACTCCCTTTTCACAAAATTCGGTGCATAGTGGAGATTTTCTTTCACAATATTTTCCGCTTTATATCGGATTACATAAACTATTTTGGAGCGGTGATTTTAGCGGTCTGTTTTGGTCCTTCTCTAAATCCCTGGGAGGAGCAATGCCAAGTGTATGGGGCTTTAATAGTTTAAGTCCTTTCACGTTTTTATACGTAATTTTTCCAATTTCGACTTTTCATATTTTGAGTTATGTGATTCCACTCGTTCGCTTTGGAGTAATGGGAGTGGCGTTTGGATATTTTCTTGAAAAGAAATATCAAGGTATTAGCAAAAATTACTGGCTGTCATTAGGTTTATCTACATCTTATGCGCTTAGTGGATTTATTGTATCACAGCATTTCAATCCCAACTTTTTAGATAATCTAATTTACGTTCCTGTCATTCTTCTTGGTATTGAAGAAATCGTAGAAGGAAAACGATCATTTAAATTACCGATTTTCCTTGCAGTCAGCTTGATTACGAATTTCTATACAGGGTATATGATGTGCCTTTTTGTGGCTCTCTATGCATTCTATGCTGTTTTTTCAAAGAAAGCTTTCTTGAAAGACTACCTATTGAAAATTGGTAGGGTTGCATTGTTTGCAATGATTGGAGTAGGACTTGCAATGTTCTGGCTGCTACCAGTGTTTGGTGCCTTGGTAGAAAGTAAGGCGAGTGCAGGAAGTACATTTGAATGGTCTTCTAAAATAGTGAATGATCTTATAACACTTCCTCAGAAATTCATTTTAGGCTCCTTCAGTGAAAAAGAGTGGGGGGATTCAAAAGCCTTACCACATCTTTTCATTGGAAGTTTAGGTCTCTTTGGACTGTTTGTTTTCTATGTAAAAAAAGAAATTTCTCTTCGTAGCAAATTATCTGCAACATTCGTATTATTGATTTTACTACTTTCCTTCAATATTCAAGGCTTTGATCAGATTTGGCATATGGGGCAACGTCCGGTCGGTTTCTATTTTAGAAATTCTTGGATTGCAAATGCCTTTATGTTGGTCTTAGCTTCCGAAAGTTTGATGAAGTGGAAAAATAGATTCCGATTTAATGAATTTTTGGTAGCTCTTATAGGTTTTGGGTCAATTTTATTGTTCTCAATGCTTGCTACACTTTCTTATGTAGAAACATTACAGAAAATACTGGCATTTATTATTTATAGTATCATTTTATGTGCATTCTTTTTAACAAAGGTCGATTTATCTCGAAGACTACAACTAGTAACAGGAGTTGTTATTGTAGAGTTACTATTGGGTGCGTTTATTGGACTGAAAAGAGTACCATTTTTCGTCAGTAATTCTAGTTTGAAGACTCAAATGGAGTATGCGATTGCTTTTGATGAAGAAGGTTATAGTAAATTAAATCAATTTACACGTCTGGAGATGAATAAGGGATTGTCGCATGCCAATTTTCCGATTGCTTATAATTATAATGGAGCCTCTCACTTTACATCGAGTTTAGAGCATACATTAATTGAAGAATTTAGTCACTTAGGACTTCCTGCTTCTCAATCAGTTGTAAACTATACAGGACGAAATATTATTTTAGATTCTATGTTTGGTTTTTCGTGGTTTATGATGGATGGCGATGAAATAAAGTCTTTGCGGATATTCGTGGTTTATATCAGAAAGAAGGAACCTTAAAGAACTTTGCTGTTTATCAGAATCCATATGCTCTTTCCTTGGGTTATCTGACAAATAAGGATTTTGCAACAAATGTAAGTTTTGAAAAGAACAAACCTGTTAATAATTTAAATCAATTGTTACAAGTTGTGGGGATTGCTGAGAAGGCAGGTCTTAAAGAAGTAAGTGTATCAGAAGCCCATGTTGAAAATTTAACGAAAAATGGTGACAAATATACAATTACTCAAGAGGGAACTCCGGTAAAAATTGAATGGAAGTTATCTCTTGAACCAAACAAGTTGTACTTTGTTGAAATTCCAGAAAGACAAGCTGGTTCAATTATTAAATCAAAAGTGTTGGTAGACGGATTAAGTTATCCTTATGAAAATCGATTCAGAGAAAATCAATTATGGGTAGTTGGAAATGGAAACTTAAACAAAACGCTTACATTTACAATTGATGAAGGAAAAGCCAAAGAATGGGATCTTCGTGGTTTTAAATTCTATTCAATCGATATACCAACGCTCACAAATACATTGGAACAGTTTAAAAAAGCACATGACATCACCATTGATTCCTATTCAAATTCAACGGTGAAAGCACACGTCAATGTTACAAATAGTGAAGAATCCTTTGCGACCTTTACTATTCCATACCACTCAGGTTGGAGTGTAACAGTAGATGGTCAAAATCAAGAAGTTCAAAAATCTCTTGGTTTCTTTATGGGTGTTTCACTAACTGAAGGAGAACACGAGATTGTATGGAGTTATAGCCCACCAGGGTTAAACACTGGAATAGTGCTTTCAATAACTTCTCTTATCGTACTCATTTACTTGTGGAAAAAGCAAAAAGTGGAGTAGATAACATGCTTTGTTGCCTATTCCACACAAAAAGGATGAAGTTCATAAGAACTTCATCCTTTTTGTGTGCCTATTATATTAGACTGTAATAAGGAAATTCTTTATAGAATAATATGAGAGCTTATTTTTTACCAGATTGTTCCATATTCCAGAAGTCTGTAACGGCACCACGAGATGCAGAAGATACGGTATGGGCATATTTACCGAGGACACCACGGCTATAAAGTGGTGGCAAGGTTGTTTCTGCCTTACGTTTTTCAAGTTCTTCATCAGATACAGCCATGGAAATTTCTTTTGTATCTTGGTCAACGGTGACGATATCTCCTGTACGAAGGTAGGCAATTGGTCCACCATCCTGAGCTTCAGGTGCTATATGTCCAACAACCAGACCATAAGTACCACCAGAGAAGCGTCCGTCTGTCAAGAGGGCAACCTTGTCTCCTTGACCTTTACCAACAATCATTGACGAAAGTGATAGCATCTCAGGCATACCAGGACCACCCTTAGGTCCAACGAAACGAACAACGACAACATCGCCATCAACGATTTCATCAGACAAGACAGCTTGGATAGCATCTTCCTCTGAGTCAAAGACCTTGGCTGGACCAACGTGACGACGAACTTTCACACCAGATACCTTGGCAACGGCACCGTCTGGAGCAAGATTACCGTTCAAGATGATAAGCGGACCGTCTGCACGTTTAGGATTTTCAAGTGGCATAATGACTTTTTGACCTGGTGTCAGGTCTGCAAAATTAGCCAAGTTTCAGCGACAGTTTTACCAGTACATGTGATACGGTCTCCGTGAAGGAAGCCATTTGCCAACAAGTACTTCATAACCGCTGGCACACCACCAACTTCGTAGAGGTCTTGGAAGACATACTGACCAGAAGGTTTCAGGTCGGCCAAGTGAGGCACACGTTCTTGGATCGTATTGAAGTCCTCAAGTGACAAGTCAACATTAGCCGCGTGGGCAATGGCAAGCAAGTGAAGAGTAGCGTTTGTAGAACCACCGAGAGCCATAGTAACTGTAATGGCATCTTCAAAGGCTTCACGAGTCAAGATATCAGACGGTTTGATACCGAGTTCAAGCATTTTGACGACAGCACGTCCAGCTGCTTCAATGTCTTCTTTCTTATCAGCAGATTCTGCAGGGTGAGAAGAAGATCCTGGCAAACTCATACCCAAAACTTCGATAGCAGTAGCCATGGTGTTAGCAGTATACATACCACCGCAACCACCAGGGCCAGGGCAGGCGTTACATTCGAGACGTTTGACGTCCTCCGCCGTCATATCACCGTGGTTCCATTTTCCGATACCTTCAAATACAGAAACCAAGTCGATGTCTTTACCATCAAGATTTCCAGGGGCGATAGTACCACCGTAGGCGAAAATGGCTGGGATATTCATATTGGCAATGGCAATCATAGAACCAGGCATGTTCTTGTCACAGCCACCGATAGCCACAAAGGCGTCCACGTTGTGACCACCCATAGCAGCTTCGATAGAATCCGCAATGATATCACGAGATGTCAAAGAGAAGCGCATACCAGGCGTTCCCATGGCAATCCCATCTGCTACCGTAATGGTTCCAAATTGAACAGGCCAAGCACCAGCTGATTTGACACCTTCTTTTGCAAGCTTACCAAAGTCATGCAAGTGGATGTTACAAGGTGTATTTTCAGCCCAAGTCGAAATGACCCCTACAATCGGTGTTTCAAAGTCCTTATCTGTCATACCAGTCGCTCGCATCATGGCACGGTTTGGTGATTTAACCATGCTGTCATAGATGCTGCTGCGGTGACGTTTATCTAATTCTGTCATTCAAGTCCCTCCCGTTTCAGTTTGTTCCATTATAGCACAATTTTCACCTGAATAACAGAAGAAAATTCTTGAATTTTCAGACAATTCAAGAATGAACTATAAAAAAAATAATCTTTTTTTGTCAAGTAACTTTACTTTACAAAAAAGTTTTGATATACTATTAAAGTTGATGAAAATCAAACCTAACTGAATTTATATCTTAAAAGGAGAAATCAAAATGGCAGTACCTGCACGTCGCACTTCAAAAGCGAAGAAAAACAAACGTCGTACACACTACAAAGTAACAGCTCCATCTGTAAACTTTGACGAAACTACTGGAGATTACTCACGTTCTCACCGTGTATCACTTAAAGGATACTACAAAGGACGTAAGATCGCTAAAGCTGCATCAGCTGAATAATAGAAGGGAGATACCATGCGCGTAAATATTACACTTGAACACAAAGAATCTGGTGAACGCTTGTACCTTACTTCTAAAAACAAACGTAACACTCCAGACCGTCTTCAATTGAAGAAATACTCACCAAAACTTCGCAAGCACGTTGTGTTTACAGAAGTGAAGTAAGTATTCAATACGAATCAATACATAAGAAAAACGCTGATTTTAAGCGTTTTTTATTTTTACCAAATGCGATATATTGCACTGTATTTCAATTCAAACTCTACCTTTTTCTCTACCTTTTTTCTCAAGACCTGATTTGGAAAGTTTGAGTTTCAGTTGGATTAAAAATAGCGTAATATCAAGGATTTTAAGAATGATATCTACTAATTAAATTATAAAATATGAATTAATAGATTCTAAATAGGGGAATAATTTAGTTCTGTAAAAATTAACTTCTACACCTACAAAGCTTATTCTGACAGACTTTATAACAGTCTAAGAAAAAAGAAAAGATTCATACAGTATCTAGATTTTCCAAAGATTCTTTATCATCAAATATTGTTAACGAAGCTATCCAAACCAAATCCGATGCATTGCTTCAAAGAATTCTTTAGTTGTTTGACTATCAAGGGCTTTTATTAAAAAATTTTTTCAAATAATTACCACATTGACACATAAAATTCTTGCTTTCTAAATTTAAGTGTGATATATTTATAACATAACATTTAAATGTTATATATTTATAATACAAAAAAGGAGTCTATCATGAAAAAAAGTCAAAAAATGCTTGGCCTCATTGCAATGATTGCCGTAGCTCTCTTTATTGATTTTATTGTTTTATTTGGTTCTAATCTTAGTTGGGGACCCAAGTTAGTTATTGCTGGTATTTCAGTGTCAGGTCAAATTATAGCTATATGGAGCTGGCTACATAAGAGTCAGAAAGGTAAGAGAAAGATTATTTTTGACTTGTCTGCTAAGCTTTACACGATACTTGTGTCTGCAGCAAGCATTTTTTATACAGTAGGGATTTGGGTTTCGACCCCAAGCGAAAGTTCTGGTATTAAAGAATGGATTTTGGGAATTGGCCTCGTTATTGAAGTGATTGTATTTGGTTTTTTCTGTTTGAAAAATGTCAAGGAAACTCCGGACGAACGCTTTTATGCTAATTTAGCCAAGACAGCTAGCTTGATGTTTGTTTTTATACTAGGCGCACTGATGATTCTAGCAGTTATCATTGGGTATATAGGGTCTCTCACTCTTCACATGGGCCAGATCTTTATTAGCATAGCAGCCTTGATTTTCATCTTTGCGGTTGTCTATTTTATCTTGGAACGGAGAGGATAAGCATGGCCAAAGAAAGCAAGATTATTACTAATCTCAAATCTATTCGTGAGTCCACAGGCATGACCCAGCAGGAGTTAGCCGACCTCATCGGCATGCGACGCGAGACAATTCTGCACTTGGAAAATAACCGTTACAATCCTTCGCTGGAAATGGCTCTTAAAATTGCTCAAGTTTTTGATTTGAAAGTAGAAGATCTCTTTGAACTCAGACAGAAAGAGGAAGCATAATTCTTTTCGAGACCTAGCATTAAGTTCATTGATTAATTAGGAATTGAAGTCAAAAGAAAAAATCCTTTGAAAATGTGCTCTTTTAAAATATAGTAATTCTTTCGAATTAACGTTTACTAATTGTGATGCTTTACGAGCTTTTTTCAAGCCTGGTTTTGGGTAACAAAAATCAAATATCTGTAAAAGCCTATTAAATTAAGCATTCAAACTTCATTTTCGTTGGAAATAAACACTTATAGCCTAATCTTACAAACAATGGATTATCATTAGATTACCAAAAGTTCGTTTTCGGAGCTTATGTTATTGAGAAGTGAAGTAAGTATTCAATACGAATTAATATAGAAGAAAAACGCTCTAGTCCTATTGTCTAGAGCGTTTTTGTCTTGTTTTGAAATTACATATCAATTTTATCAACTTGTTATTTATTTGATCAATGTACATTTTGGCAGAAAAAAAGAACACAGGACGAACTAATTCCTGTATTCCTAAAATAACTTAGAACAGAAATGACAATGCCGCAATTAATGCTATTATAGTGCAAATTATTTTTCCGATTTTTGCATGTTGTTTGAACAATTTATCAGAGAAAAGACTCAATACAAGCGCAACACAAAACAAGGTAGTTCTTAAAATAGAAATAATCATAGCTGGTACTCCTTTTGTTATTTTGTAAAGCCAATAATTGATTTGAATAGTGATGATTTAATCTGCAAATATGTCCATTTTCTCTGGTAAAACCTTTGTTCTTTAATTATTAATTGGCACCTCTATCTATCTTTGTTATAGTACAAATAACGTTATTAAACCAATAAATGTATTTATTTTTTTATAGTTTGGTATTTGTACACTTTTGACAAGGCTGGATGCCTGCTTCGAACTTACTTCTAAGAAGCGATCTAAAGCTGTTGACATTCTAGTCATATGAATTGTACCTCAAAAGTTAGACAGAAAAAATCTAACTTTAGGGGTGTTTTTGTCATTTATTTGATCAATGTACATTTTGGCAGAGACAATATCACAGACAATATAGATTCCAATTTTACTAATTTAAATATTTTAAAATAAAAAAAGGTAGTAAGAGAGTATCTTACTACCTTTTTTGATTTATAAACCTAGTTTACTAAACTAATTCAATCAACATTAACCTCTCGTATCTTTTTCGACAGATTTTAATAGTTTGCTTGCTAGATAGGCCAATAGGATAGAGAAAGCAACTAAAAGGATCCATGCAACTATTAAATTTACTTGTACTTTTGTTGAGGTACTGAAAAATGATCCCCCCTCTTTAAAGCCGGCTAAGTCTAAAAGCCCATCAAAACTATAACGACTAAGTGTAAAATAAGATAAGAACTGCAAAAAGCCATTTAAAGGTATATTTCCTGCAAAGAGAAATTGAAGGAGAATGACAAAGGGCATTACAGTCATTGCTTTTTCAACATTTTTAACAATTGAAGAGACAAATAAACCTAAAGCATCTGCCGAATAAATGGTTAAAAATATAGTTAGGAAATAAGAGGTGAATCGTAAACTATCATTATCAAAGATAGTTTTAAATTCTGAAATTGAGTTGTGATAGAATAAGAATAAAATACTGGAGAAAATAATAGCTTGAATTAGAGAAACAAGGGCTTGGAATAGCATATGAGCGAACATATACGATGACAGGTTCATGCCTCCTCGGTATTCGTGCTTAATAATATCTCTTTCTTTACAAATCAATGTAATAGAGTTAAAAACCCCTATCCAAATACAAGCACAAACAATAATGAATGAAGTGGATTTCACTTCTGCACCTAAGCCGGTTGAAAATCCGTCTTTTCCAGCAACAATACAAGTAATAAGGGCAATGATAGCAGTACTTATAAAAGAATACCATCCGTTAGAATTTAAAAAATTTCGTTTAAATTTACCCAAATAGATCAAAATTTGTTCTTTATTCGATGCGTAGTTCATTTTAATCTCCTTTATATTCTTTATATTTTTCGATGTAGTAATCTGGAGTTTGCTCTACTTCAGACACCACAAGTTCAAGTTGATTGACATTAAAGAATCCCAGGGTATCTTCTACGGAGCCATAAAAGGCCAGTTTACCGCATGATTCTTCCTCACTTTTAGCGAGAACTAATACTTTATCAAATAATTCTGGGGTTCGATCTGGACTATGAGAAATAACAAAAACAATCTTATTGTCATCTGCGATACTTCTTAAGCTAGCCATAATTGAACGAGCGTTACTGCCATCTACTCCTGAATCTGGTTCATCTAGAACGAATACAACCGGATCTGCGATATACTCAGTAGCAATACTCAATCTTTTTTTCTCTCCGCCGCTTAATTCAGATACCAAGGCCTCTTTTTTCTTTGTTAGTTTGACTGTTTCTAATACTTTTGAAATTTTTTCTTCTAATAAAGCAGAATCCTTGGTAAAGTCTCGTACGAGTTTCATCTCTGCGGCATTTTTCAGAGTCATATAAACACTATCTTTTTCACGATGAAGACTGAATTGGGGTACATTTGCAATCATTCTTCTAACTTTATCAAATTGATTATAGATGTTTATATTTCCTAATAAGATATCAGCATCCGCTTTTTCTATGCCCATGATGGCGTTGATTAGTGTGGTTTTTCCTGCTCCTGAACCACCTAAAATGAGCACGATTTGCCCAGAGGATACTTGAAAGTCAATCTCTGATAATAAAAGTTTCTCTCCTGCGAGACGCTTTCGAATTCGAACAGATAACTGTGTATCTTGTTCAATTCTATTGATATTATCTGCGAGACTCTTTTCTTGACTTTCAGTTAATTCATGTTGAAAAACTAAGGAATTATTATAAACGACGAAGAGTCGATGGTTTATGGATACTAAATCATAGTTATTTAGGTATGTTTTATCCTTAATTAGATGATTATTCAAATAAACCATGTCTCCGAGAGGGTGGACATATATATTACCGTTGTCTAGGACTTCAAAATGCTTGTCCACTTTCTCTTCTAGACTTGTGTTGATTTCCTCTTGCTTCCATTCGATATCCTTCTGGTTCATGAGACTAAAGATATAAATAGTATCATCAACACGGAGGGTATCTCGATTATTTAGGTAGTGTTTTTTACCAATATCAATTTTTGTATTGTTTATATAGATGACATCCGTATTACTCTGTAAATAGTAACCAGTATGATCTTTTTCTAATGAGATATTCTCATCATCATTCAAAATTTCAGTTATTTCCTTGGTAACAACGCTTCCTTCTTTGAGAACAAAGGTAAATAAGGAAATTGTATGATCTTGAACTTCCTCTCCTTTGTCTAATTTTTCAGAGATAGTTTCTTTTATCCTATCACCCACATGTTTGAAGGTTGATGGCATTTTGAAAGGAATATTTCTATTTTCTTGACCATTGTCTCTATAAATTCTATCGACATACTTTAAGTCCACTTTAGGTTTGGTATTATCTACATACTCTCCACAAAAAGGACAGAACTTCCAACCGATTCCAATATTTTTGAAGCAGCTAGGACATTTTGATTTTACAATATAATCCTTCATTTCGACTCTACTTTACTACTTTTCCACAATTGATGCAAAATTCGAAGCTTTTTGATAAACTTGTTCCACAATGGGGACAATAAACTAGGTCTTGACCAGATGAATCAATAGATTTTTGAAGAGAAATCTGCTCTTGAAAGAGCTTAGTGATTTCAGCAATTTCAGTTGAATAGAGAGGATTCTCCTTTATTTCTTCTAAATGTTCTTCAACAAATTTGATGCCTATTAATCTATACAAGTCATTGATTTGATTCTGTAGTCCTTGAATCTCCTTTTTCTTGCGAAGGTTTTCTGCATTTTGTTTTCCTTCTGAAATAACAGTGCTTGTTGTCTCTTTGACAAGTCTAGCTCCATCTTTCAATTGATCTAAAAAAGCCATCTGTTCTCCTTATCTATGATTATTGTAAGTATATATTTCACTTGATTCCAGTATAACACATATGATAACATTATCAAAATTTCCATATACCGTTTTAAAAGTTAATAGAAATTAGTTTGATATTGGGATTCATAATTTCTAATCAAGCTTGTACTTAGAGAAGTGATGGTTGTAACGGACACAATTCCAATCTAGCTTTTTTCTATTTATATTTACTGCTCCTATTTTTGAGAGCGCTTGAAATATGTTATAATAAAACTAGATTAATTTATAGGAGGCAAACCGTGGGAAATTTCATTGAGCTAGTCTTTCATCGTTTCTTTTTGGGGATGATTGCGACAGCTTATTTTTGGTTATTGACACTAGCAGGAGGAGTGGTCTTTGGTATAGCACCCGCTAGTGCAACTCTCATGAGTTTATATGCAGAACACGGTTATTCTTATCGTGCTTATCGTTTCAAGGAAGCTTGGGCTTTGTTTAAGAGCAATTTTGTCAAAAGCAATCTTAGTTTCTATACCTTTATAGGGATTGACTTAATCTTGATTTATGGTTTGTATCTGATGATTCAATTGCCCAACCAAACCATCATCCACTTGGCAGCAACCTTTCTAAATATCTTTTTAGTAGCCTTGGTATTTCTAGGCTATGCAGTGTCTTTAAAACTACAGGTTTACTTTGAATTATCCTATAAAAACACTCTAAAGCTTGCTTTTATCGGAATATTTATGAGCCTATCAGCCATGGCCAAGGTTCTTCTTGGTAGTGTCTTGTTGATTATTATTGGTTTCTACATGCCAGCCCTCCTTATTTTTGTAGGCATTGGAATGTGGCACTTCTTTATTAGTGATTTATTGGAGCCTGTTTATGAGAGTATTCATGAAAAATTGGCCACAAAATAATACCAAACAGTTTCGTCTCCACTCACTTCTTAGACTCTATAGTCTGGTCATGATTGCTATTATCACTTGTTTTGCTCTCTTACTTTCCTATGCTTACTGGGATATGCGTGAAAAGGAAGCAAGTCGAGTTAGTCAACGTGTCTTGGCTCGGACAGTCGATGAGGTTGAATACTATTACCGTGAATCCACTCGCTTGGCTCAAGGTTTGGTAGAAAATCAAGCTCGCATCGAAGGGATTTATAAGTATTTCAGTCTCAGTACACCAGACTATTTCTATTGGCAACTCGAACGAAAGGCGTCTCCTTATATTTCGGTCTCTATTTATGAAAAATATCGATGATATCTACGTTCGAAATGATTTTTGTGAGCGGTGTTGCGATTGTTCTGCAGGATTCAACCGAGGTTTTTTTGTTTCCAAGAGAGATAATCGAAGTGGACAGAAGGTTCCAGCTGAACACTTTAAACCAGATGCCAATAGTTTTTGCCGTTCCGGTATCTGATCCAGTATCAGACCGGGCCCTAGGAGTTATTTATATCTCAGTGCCACCGGAAGTCCTCTATAAGGCGATTGATAACACTAGAGGAATCGTTCCAGTCACTGTTTCTGTCATCACGCCCTATGAAACAGATATGTTCGATTTGGGAGAAAAAAGGACTAGAGGTTCTTGGCTTGTAGGAACAACAGCGCACGGTTATCAGGTTCAAGTGGCCGTGCCTCAGAACTATGTTTTAAATAGTAGTTTAGCGAGTTCAGCTCTAATCATTGGTTTGAGTGCTCTCTTTATCATCATCTTATATGTCACCCTAAGAAGAACCTTTTTTGATTATCAACTTCAGGTTGTGGACTTGGTGGATTCGATTCAAGCCATTACTAAGGGAGAGCAAACCAAGAGGATCAATACCGACAAAAAGGATCAAGAATTGCTTTTGATTGCTGAAACGACAAACGATATGTTGGACCGGTTGGAAAGTAATATTCACGATATTTATCAACTGGAACTCAATCAAAAAGATGCCAACATGCGTGCGTTACAAGCTCAAATTAATCCGCATTTCATGTATAATACTCTGGAGTTTTTGCGGATGTATGCTGTGATGGAGAATCAAAATGAACTAGCAGATATCATCTATGAGTTCAGTAGTCTCCTACGCAATAATATTTCCGACGAGCGAGAAACGACACTCAAACAAGAAGTGGAGTTTTGTCGGAAGTACAGTTATCTCTGTATGGTTCGCTATCCAAAATCCATTGCATACGGATTTAAGATTGACCCTGAATTGGAAGAAATGCGTATTCCAAAGTTCACCCTCCAACCTTTAGTGGAAAATTATTTTGCTCATGGAGTTGACCACAGAAGAACAGATAATGTGATCAGTATCAAAGCCTTGAAAAAAGAAGGCTATGTCGAAATCCTGGTAACAGATAATGGTCGTGGGATGTCTGCTGAAAAACTAGCAGAAATTCAAGCTAAACTGGCTCAAAGAACCTTTGAACACACAGCAGATTATAATGGGAAACGACAGTCTATTGGGATTGTGAATATCCACGAACGCTTTGTGCTCTACTTTGGAGGCCGCTATAACATTAGTGTAGAATCTGCTGAGCATGAAGGTGTCCACTATCGAATCACCATTCAGGATGAAGAGAAAGGATAAACATGTATAAAGTACTATTAGTAGACGATGAGTACATGATTACAGAAGGGCTCAAGCGTTTGATTCCTTTTGAAAAATGGGATATGGAAGTCGTCGCAACAGCCAATCATGCTGACGACGCTCTGGACTATGTTCGAGAGCATCCTGTAGATGTCGTCATTTCTGATGTCAACATGCCTGACAAGACAGGTCTTGAAATGATTGGGGAGATGAAGGAATTGTTGCCAGATGCATATTATATCCTTCTCTCGGGTTATCAAGAATTTGACTATGTCAAAAAAGCTATGAATCTCAATGTCGTAGATTATCTTGTCAAACCAGTTGATAAGGTTGAGCTGGAGCATTTACTTGAGAAAATCCTCGGTCAGCTTCGTGAGAAAGTGCATGAACCAGAAATGTTAAGCCAAAAATTAGATGAAGAAGCATTTAATGCGCATCTCTCTCAAAAAGAAAACTGGTGGATTGGGCTTTCCCAGAAAAAACAAGGGGATTTTGTCATTCCTTACTACGTCCTAGGTCAAGACTGGCAAATTGTGATTGCAGACCAGAAATTCGACGGTTTACTCGTTCTGCCTTTTTGAGGCACCTTATCAGGCCAACTTTGAAAAATGGAAGTTTGACGCTGAAAAAGCACTTTTCTATGGAACTGTAAATCTAGATCAGTCTGAAAGTCTCTTCTCATATTATGAACCTATCTATCGAGTTATTATCCAGGGCAATCTTCAACAGATTATCGAGGAGTTAAACCTGCTCGAGAAGATTGTGCTAGAAAACACACCGAGAGTATCCATCACCAAGCAACTTTTTACTCAGTTTGTTATGGATGTTTTTCATCTCTTCGAGCATCTGAAAGCAGATGATATGACAGATATCGTCAAGAATATTCATGCCATCACAAACTTTGAGGACTTAGTCGCTTATACAAAAGAAACCTTGACTTCCTTCTTTGGTCAATACCGTATGAATGAAAATGTCGTCAGTGTTCTCGAAGTTATTGGTAGAGATTACAAAAAAGAGTTATCTCTCAAGGATATCAGTAAGGACCTCTTTATTAATCCAGTATATTTGGGTCAGTTAATCAAGAAGGAAACCAATTCAACCTTTGCGGAACTTCTCAATAAGCAACGCATCAAGGCTGCCCAGCAACTCTTGCTATCTACAAACGATAGTATTGAGGATATCTGCTATACAGTTGGGTATAGTAATGTAGGGTACTTCTACAAGGTCTTTCGAAAACTATGTGGAAAATCTCCTAAGGCTTACCGCAAGCAGATTGATGTAACCCTCTAACTTTTGTTATCCCTCTTAAAATATGCTATAATAAGTTTAAAAAATATGAGGAGGTTACTTTTATGAAAAAGAAACCAATCTATCTATGGGTATTACTGATTTTTTCAGCCTTACTCTCAGCAATGTCGCTATTTGGAATCATATCTCCAGTACCTACTGCGGAGGGTATGAGCAATTTAGAAACATCAGCATCAGGTGTTAATGCCACTTATGCTAAGGAGCTCGTTGATTACACGATTAAGGTATCGGAGCATGGTCATTCTGTCTTCAGTATTCTCTTGGTTGTCTTATCTGTTATTCTAGTTGTTGTGGCTTTGTTTTTCCTTGTTCGTAAAAACATCCAATTGGCTAACTACACTTATCTTGGTTATGTCTTCGTTGCCATCGTTGGTTCTATCTACAACTTTATCGGCGTTCAGGATGCGGTTTCACTTTTTACAGATCCTAACATCCGTATGGGAGCGGAGCTTGGTGCCAAAGGTTCAGCCATTTTTGGGATCGTACTCAATGTTATCTTCCTAGCAATCGTCTTCTATAAAATGTGGCGTCAGCAAAAAGAATTAACAGAATCTCAAGAGGAAGAACTCGCCTAAGAGTTGACAAAGGATAACTATCAAGATACAATCTTGGTAGTTATTTTTTTGTATTCGAGAAAAAAGGAGGAAAAGATGAAAAAAATTTCCTTGGTCTATATCAGTCTGAGTGGAAATACGGAAAGCTTCGTAACCCGTCTGAAAGCTTATTTGTTGGAGCAGTATGAGAATATTGAAGTAGAAAAAATTCATATTAAAGACTTGGTCAAAGATGGAGAAAACTTCTTTGAGATGACTAATCCATATGTGGCTTTTCTACCAACCTATCTAGAAGGCGGTAATGGTGTTGACAATGGAGACGTGGAAATTTTGACCACTCCAGTAGGTGACTTTATCGCCTATGGTGACAATGCCAGTAAGTGTTTTGGTGTTGTAGGATCAGGTAACCGCAATTTTAACAATCAATACTGTTTGACAGCTAAGCAATACAGCCAACGTTTTGGTTTCCCTGTTTTAGCTGATTTTGAGATGCGTGGCATGCTGGGAGACATCAAAAAGGTTGCAGCTATTATTGCAGAACTTTATGAACTTGAATCCTTGTAAGAGGACAGATTTTTTGTCGAAATGAGTAAATTCCTTAGATTTTTCTATCATAAGAAAGGTAAACCAAGCTTTAAAAATATTATGCTATGTAGTGCCTTGCTGCTCTTGGCAATTAGTCTGATACTGTTCTCTGAGAAATTTCTTGATGAAAGTTTGTCAACTTACGGAACCATGGCATCACTAGGAATTGTTATTTTGGTGGGAATCTTAGTTGTAAGAAAAAATAAATAAAAAAGACTCGAGAATTTTTATCTCGAGCTTTTTTGTTAGTTGCGAATTTCGTCAACGATTTCTTTTGAAATGGGAATTCCTAAACGGTAACCTTTATTGATGTAGTCGATGACATCATTGATGTTTTCTATCGTTTGGATTTTCTCTTTGATAGCTGCACGAAAAGCTTGGTCTTTCAATAGCTGGTCCTGAAGCAGTCTTTGAAGTTTTTCTTTTTCGTATTTATTGACAAGAAAGAGGAAAAGAAGACTGATAACAACTAAGATATAAGCATACTGGCTCATAAAAATTCTCCCTAAGTGATAAAGAAGTAGGTGGTAAGAGAAAAGCGAAACTTCTTCGCTTTTCGACTGATGATACTGTAAAGCATTTAGGCAAGTCGCCTCATTTACGACGTCGTAGCCCCTAAATCGATTATATTTAGGAACCACGACTAGTGAAGCAGTTAGCTAGTCCGCATAAAAGTGGCTAGCGTCCAACAATTAGGAACTTTAGTTCCAATTGTTGGTACTGAATCACATCTTCTCTGGCGCCTCTACACCCAGCAAACGAAGGGCTTCTTTGAGGACGACTGCAGTTGCGTAGCTGAGGGCTAGACGACTGTCACGTTCTGGACTTTCATCCAAGATACGAGTGTGGGCATAGTATTTGTTAAAGGCTTGGGCCAAGCTAATCGCAAATTTAGCGATGATAGAAGGCTCGTAGTTGTCAGCTGCACGTTTAATAATACGTGGGAAGTCTTGGATTAGCTTGATGATTTCCCAGCTTTCAGCATCGTTCAAGCTATAGTTGGCACCTGCTTCAGGTTTGAAATCGGCTTTACGCAAGATGGATTGGATACGAGCATAAGCGTATTGAACATAAGGACCAGTCTCACCTTCAAAGGATACCATAGCTTCGAGGTCGAAGTCGTAGCCGTTTGTACGGTCGGTTTTAAGGTCATAGAATTTAATAGCCCCAACTCCAACAGCATGAGCGACTTGGTCTTTGTTTTCAAGTTCAGGATTTTTGGCTTCGATCTGCGCTTTTGCACGGCTGATGGCTTCTGCAACAGTTGGCTCTAACAAGATAACATTCCCTTTACGAGTAGAAAGTTTCTTTCCTTCTTTTGTAACCAATCCAAACGGAACATGGACAATATCTTGACTCCAATCGTAGCCCATCTCTTGTAGTACTGCCTTGAGTTGTTTAAAGTGAGCAGATTGCTCTTGACCAACGACATAGATAGATTTGGCAAATTGATATTCGTTTTTACGGTAGAGAGCCGCAGCCAAGTCACGTGTGATGTAGAGAGTTGCACCGTCAGATTTCTTGATAAGAGCTGGGTGTTCAATTCCGTATTTTTCAAGATTCACAACTTGAGCACCTTCTGATTCGACCAAAAGTCCTTTTTTGGCGAGGATATCTACAACTGCATCCATTTTATCGTTGTAGAAGGCTTCTCCGTTGTAGCTATCAAATTCAACTTGTAACTCATTGTATAGACGGTTAAATTCTACCAAGCTTTCATCGCGGAACCATTGCCAAAGAGCAAGAGCTTCCTCATCGCCGCTTTCAAGTTTGCGGAACCATTCACGTGCTTCCTCATCCAAGCTTGGATCGTTCTCAGCTTCAGCATTGATACGGACGTAGAGCTTGAGAAGTTCATCGATTGGATGAGCTTTGACAGCTTCTTCGTTACCCCATTTCTTGTAGGCAACAATCAACATCCCAAACTGTTTCCCCCAGTCTCCCAAGTGGTTGACCTTGACAGTTTGATAGCCGATTTTTTGGAAGATTTGTGACAAGCTGTCACCGATAACTGTTGAACGAAGGTGGCCGATAGAAAATGGTTTAGCGATATTAGGACTAGACATGTCGATAACGATATTTTCTTGGTTACCAATTGTTTGGTCAGCGTAGTGATTTTTTTCAGTAACGACGTTCTGTAACACTTGACTAGAAATGGCAGCCTTATCAAGGAAGAAGTTGACGTAAGGACCTGTTGCTACAACCTTTTCAAAAGCTTGACTATTGATCTTTTCAGCGATGTCAGCAGCAATCATTTGGGGAGCTTTACGTTCAACCTTTGCCAATGAAAAGGCAGGGAAGGCGATGTCTCCCATATCTGAGTTTTTAGGTGTTTCTAGTAAATTTAAAATAGCCTCTTGATCCAGGCTATCAATGACGCTAGCCAACTCGCCAGCAATCAATTCTTTTGTATTCATTTAGGGCTCCTTTAGGGCTTTTCTACTATTTTAACACAATTTACTACATTTTTTTGGAAAGAAGAGAATTTTTTTGAAATATCCAGTTTTTTTGATATAATGTTCTTACTAAAAAAATGTAAAATGTTATAAATATGCACTCGAGAGGAACATATGAGAAAAAGAGAACGTCATCAGCTTATTAAGCGAATGATTACAGAAGAAAAATTAGGCACTCAAAAAGAAATTCAGGATCGATTGGAAACTTGTAATGTCTTTGTGACACAGACAACTTTATCTCGTGATTTGCGAGAAATTGGCTTAACCAAAGTTAAGAAACGATGTTGTCTATTATGTATTAGCAAATGAGACAGAAAAGATTGATTTGGTCGAATTTCTTTCACATCACTTAGAAGGTGTTGCAAGAGCTGAGTTTACCTTAGTTTTGCACACTAAATTGGGTGAAGCCGCGGTTTTAGCCAATGTTGTTGATGACAACAAGGATGAATGGATTTTAGGAACAGTTGCAGGAGCAAATACCTTGTTAGTCATCTGTAAAGATCAACATGCTGCTAAAGTGATGGAAGAACGCCTGCTAGAGTTAATGGAAGATAGATAAGGTCTTGAGAGCTTCTCTCAGGACTGTTTTTACAAGGAGAGAATGAATGACTACTGAAAAATTATCACCGGGTATGCAACAGTATGTGGATATCAAAAAGCAATATCCAGATGCTTTTTTGCTTTTTCGTATGGGTGATTTTTATGAGTTGTTTTATGAGGATGCAGTTAATGCTGCCCAGATACTAGAAATCTCACTGACCAGTCGTAATAAAAATGCTGAAAATCCTATTCCCATGGCTGGTGTTCCTTACCACTCTGCCCAGCAGTATATCGATGTTCTAGTAGAACGTGGCTACAAAGTTGCCATCGCTGAACAGATGGAAGATCCCAAACAAGCTGTCGGCGTTGTCAAACGTGAGGTCGTTCAGGTTATAACACCAGGAACGGTTGTTGATAGTAGTAAGCCAGATAGTCAAAACAACTTTTTGGTAGCCATTGATCGTGATGGGTCTCAATATGGTTTAGCCTACATGGACCTAGTGACAGGTGATTTTTATGTAACGGGGCTATCAGATTTTTCTCTAGTCTGTGGTGAAATCCGCAATCTCAAGGCGAGAGAAGTGGTGATTGGTTATGACTTGCCTGAAGTAGAAGAGCAGATTCTCAGTCGTCAAATGAATCTAGTTCTTTCCTACGAACAGGAAACTTATGAAGATGTACATCTATTAGATTCAGGATTGGCTCCTGTTGAGCAGGCAGCTAGCAGTAAACTCCTCCAATATGTTCATCGGACGCAGATGAGAGAGTTGAATCACTTGAAGCCTGTTATCCGCTATGAAATCAAAGATTTCTTGCAGATGGATTATGCGACCAAGGCTAGTCTGGATCTAGTTGAAAATGCTCGTTCCGGCAAGAAACAAGGCAGTCTTTCTGGCTGCTAGATGAAACCAAGACTGCCATGGGGATGCGTCTTCTACGTTCTTGGATTCAACGCCCTTTGATTGACAAGGACCGTATCCTTGAACGTCAGGAAGTTGTGCAAGTCTTTCTGGATTATTTCTTTGAGCGCAGTGATTTGACGGAAAGCCTCAAGGGAGTCTACGATATCGAGCGCCTCGCTAGTCGTGTTTCTTTTGGGAAAAGCAATCCTAAAGACCTCTTGCAATTAGCGACTACTTTGGGAAGTGTTCCACGAATACGCGCAATCTTGGAAGGAATGGAGCAACCAGCCCTCGCTTATCTGATTGAACAACTAGATGCGATTCCTGAGTTAGAAAGTCTTATTAGCGCAGCCATTGCCCCGGAAGCTCCTCATGTGATTACAGAGGGTGGCATTATTCGGACTGGCTTTGACGAGACCTTGGACAAATACCGTCGTGTTCTCAGAGAGGGGACTAGTTGGATTGCTGAGATTGAAGCTAAGGAAAGAGAAAACTCTGGCATCAATACTCTCAAGATTGATTACAATAAAAAAGACGGCTACTATTTCCATGTGACCAACTCGCAGCTCGGTAACGTACCAGCCCACTTCTTCCGTAAGGCCACGCTGAAAAACTCTGAGCGTTTTGGGACAGAGGAATTGGCGCGTATCGAGGGAGAAATGTTAGAGGCGCGTGAGAAATCAGCAAATCTAGAGTACGAAATCTTTATGCGTATTCGTGAGGAGGTTGGCAAGTATATCCAACGTCTACAGGTTCTGGCTCAAGGAATTGCGACTGTCGATGTCTTGCAAGGCTTGGCAGTAGTTGCAGAAAAACAACACCTGATTCGACCAGAGTTTGGGCAAGAGTCGCGGATTGATATCCAGAATGGTCGTCACGCAGTTGTTGAAAAGGTCATGGGAGCTCAAACCTATATCCCAAATAGTATCCAAATGGATGAAGATACTAGCATTCAACTAATTACAGGGCCGAACATGAGCGGTAAGTCAACCTACATGCGCCAACTAGCCATTACAGCGGTTATGGCGCAGATGGGATCTTATGTCCCTGCAGAAAGTGCTCGTTTGCCAATCTTTGATGCAATTTTTACCCGTATCGGGGCGGCAGATGACTTGGTTTCTGGTCAATCAACATTTATGGTAGAGATGATGGAAGCTAACAATGCTATTAGTCATGCGACAAAGGATTCATTGATTCTCTTTGATGAGCTTGGTCGTGGAACCGCAACTTATGACGGGATGGCTTAGCCCAGTCTATTATCGAGTACATCCATGAGCATATTGGAGCCAAGACTCTCTTTGCGACCCACTACCATGAATTAACCAGTCTGGAGGCTAGTCTTGAACATCTAGTAAATGTTCACGTGGCTACGCTAGAGCAGAATGGTCAAGTTACTTTCCTTCATAAGATTGAACCAGGTCCAGCAGACAAATCATACGGTATTCACGTTGCCAAGATTGCAGGCTTGCCAGCAGACTTACTAGCAAGAGCTGATACTATTTTAGCTCAGCTAGAGAGTCAAGGTCAGGGTAATCCACTTTCTATCAATCAAAGGAACGTTGTCAATGAGCAAATGTCTCTCTTTGATGAAAAAGAAGAAAGTCCTATCCTAGCAGAGTTGGCTGAAGTAGATGTTTACAATATGACACCTATGCAAGCCATGAACCTCTTGCTAGAATGGAAGCAAAAACTATAAGCAAAAACCCACTCAGTCCTGTGAGTGGGTTTTTAGGTCTTATTTTTTATGAGCCAATAGTTGATTGATGTGTTCAACTTTTTTAGATTCTCTCTTGTAGAGAACAACCCAGATGATGAGGTAGACGATTGCAAACTCTGGGATGAGTTGAAGGATGAAAGTCCAGTGAAGCGGGAACCATCCTGCTAGGATTGCTAGAGGGACAAAACCTAGCAACATAAGGAAGAAGTGAGTGACAGTCGCACGAAGGAGACTCCAGTCTTGAGCAAAGAGACGACCGCCAAAACTAAAGAGGACTCCAATCGCTGCCCAGATAAGCAGACAGTAAAGTAAGACGAGTGATCCATGCACCTGATGTTGGGTCATGAATTGACCAATCAAAGAGTTGGGGCTGAGAGGTGCGTAGTTGCTTGGTGAGTGGATAAACGAAAAGATAATAGATAGGATGAGGCCGATGAGGATACCAGTTGTGGCATCGTGAAATACTTGTTTTTTCATAGTTCTAATTTCTCCTTAATAGCTTTGAGGTAACGGCGAGATGAGTAGGTGAAACTGTCGTTTTTAAGATAAATTTCAATCAAGCCGTTAGAGGTTAGTTTAAGATGACTGATAGCATCTATGTTGACAATTTCAGATTGGGAAATTTGGATAAAGGAAGCAGGTAAGATTTCAACTGCTTGGTAGAGACGAATGTCGAGAGCATAGGTTCGACCGTCCGTTTCAGCTAGTACTTTACGGTTTCAATGTAAATTCGTTGAATCTTTTGAATTTCGATAAGAAAAACCTGATCTTGAAATTTTCCTTTAAGAGTTTCTTTTTGATCCAGCGATTGAACAAAGTCTTGAACTTTTTGAACTCTAGGGGACAAAGTTGGTGCTTCTATGATGATTTGTTCTTCTGCATATTGCTGATCAATGTCGAGTTTGACTTTCATAATTTCTCCTTTATCTAGTTGTAATAGAGATCTCTTACTTACAAGTCTATTAAACACCATTTTTTTGACAATTACAAGAAGCTTTGTCTATGTGGTCGGTTGAAGAGTCTATCTGGTAGGTGACCGTTTTCAAAGAGATTTTAGAGTAAAGAAGTCAAAAAATAAGAAGAAATATATTGACAAAAATAGAAAAAAAGTGGTACAATGTTAGACGGTACTTTTTACTTTTGGTCTCTCAAGAGTGTACAGGGACGTGCTGACAAATGTTGCAAAAGTACACACAGATGATAGCTGTCACCAAGTGTATCATCACCAAAAATAAAAAAACACAGGAGTATGTAGATGCCTACAATTAACCAATTGGTTCGCAAACCGCGTAAATCAAAAGTAGAAAAATCTAAATCACCAGCTTTGAACGTTGGTTACAACAGTCATAAAAAAGTTCAAACAAACGTTTCTTCACCACAAAAACGTGGTGTAGCAACTCGTGTTGGAACTATGACACCTAAAAAACCTAACTCAGCCCTTCGTAAATTTGCTCGTGTACGTTTGAGCAACCTTATCGAAGTTACTGCCTACATCCCAGGTATCGGACACAACTTGCAAGAGCACAGTGTGGTGCTTCTTCGTGGTGGACGTGTAAAAGACCTTCCAGGGGTACGTTACCATATCGTCCGTGGTGCACTTGATACTGCAGGTGTTAACGATCGTAAACAAGGCCGTTCTAAATACGGTACTAAACGTCCAAAAGCATAAGGAAAGGGGATAAAGAGAAATGAGTCGTAAAAATAGAGCTCCAAAACGTGACGTATTGCCAGATCCGCTTTACAATTCACAACTAGTTACTCGTCTTATCAACCGCGTTATGCTTGACGGTAAACGTGGTACAGCTGCTTCAATCGTTTACGGTGCTTTTGAGCAAATCAAAGAAGCTACTGGTAACGATGCACTTGAAGTATTTGAAACAGCTATGGAAAACATCATGCCTGTACTTGAAGTACGTGCACGTCGTGTTGGTGGATCTAACTACCAAGTCCCAGTTGAAGTTCGTCCAGAACGTCGTACAACACTTGGACTTCGTTGGTTGGTAACAATCGCTCGCCTTCGTGGTGAACACACAATGCAAGACCGTCTTGCAAAAGAAATCTTGGATGCTGCTAACAACACTGGTGCAGCAGTTAAGAAACGTGAAGACACTCACCGTATGGCTGAAGCTAACCGTGCCTTCGCACACTTCCGTTGGTAATAAAATGATACCAAGAGCGGTAAAGGCCCAAGGCAAAAATAGGAAACTGATGCAGTGTTCCGTGAACACAAAGCAGTTTATCTTTTTTTGCACCGGGCCTCGCTCGGGTTCAAATCAGTTAACTCGAGCTTTTAGCCCGAGTTCAATTCAACTTCCCATCTCACAAGTTGAAACCAACTAAACAAGATAAACACTGAGAACGGGTGGGTCCTGCCTATCCGTTTTTATTGAAATCGTGTTATAATAGAATAGAAATAAAAAATATAGGAGAAACAAACCTCATGGCACGCGAATTTTCACTTGAAAAAACTCGTAATATCGGTATCATGGCTCACGTCGATGCCGGTAAAACAACTACAACTGAGCGTATTCTTTACTACACTGGTAAAATCCACAAAATCGGTGAAACTCACGAAGGTGCGTCACAAATGGACTGGATGGAGCAAGAGCAAGAACGTGGTATCACTATCACATCTGCTGCGACAACAGCTCAATGGAACAACCACCGCGTAAACATTATCGACACACCAGGACACGTGGACTTCACAATCGAAGTACAACGTTCTCTTCGTGTATTGGACGGTGCGGTTACAGTTCTTGACTCACAATCAGGTGTTGAGCCTCAAACTGAAACAGTTTGGCGTCAAGCAACTGAGTACGGAGTTCCACGTATCGTATTTGCCAACAAAATGGACAAAATCGGTGCTGACTTCCTTTACTCAGTAAGCACACTTCACGATCGTCTTCAAGCGAACGCACACCCAATTCAATTGCCAATCGGTGCTGAAGATGACTTCCGTGGAATCATCGACTTGATCAAGATGAAGGCTGAAATCTATACTAACGACCTTGGTACAGATATCCTTGAAGAAGACATTCCAGCTGAATACCTTGACCAAGCCCAAGAATACCGTGAAAAATTGGTTGAAGCAGTTGCTGAAACTGATGAAGAATTGATGATGAAATACCTTGAAGGTGAAGAAATCACTAACGAAGAATTGAAAGCTGCTATCCGTAAAGCAACTATCAACGTTGAATTCTTCCCAGTATTGTGTGGTTCTGCCTTCAAGAACAAAGGTGTTCAATTGATGCTTGATGCGGTTATCGACTACCTTCCAAGCCCACTTGATATCCCAGCAATCAAAGGTATCAACCCAGACACAGATGAAGAAGAAACTCGTCCAGCATCTGACGAAGAGCCATTCGCAGCTCTTGCCTTCAAGATCATGACTGACCCATTCGTAGGTCGTTTGACATTCTTCCGTGTTTACTCAGGTGTTCTTCAATCAGGTTCTTACGTATTGAACACTTCTAAAGGTAAACGTGAACGTATCGGACGTATCCTTCAAATGCACGCTAACAGCCGTCAAGAAATCGACACTGTTTACTCAGGTGATATCGCTGCTGCCGTTGGTTTGAAAGATACTACAACTGGTGACTCATTGACAGATGAAAAAGCTAAAATCATCCTTGAGTCAATCAACGTTCCAGAACCAGTTATCCAATTGATGGTTGAGCCAAAATCTAAAGCAGACCAAGACAAGATGGGTATCGCCCTTCAAAAATTGGCTGAAGAAGATCCAACATTCCGCGTTGAAACTAACGTTGAAACTGGTGAAACAGTTATCTCTGGTATGGGTGAGCTTCACCTTGACGTCCTTGTTGACCGTATGCGTCGTGAGTTCAAAGTTGAAGCTAACGTAGGTGCTCCTCAAGTATCTTACCGTGAAACATTCCGCGCTTCTACTCAAGCACGTGGATTCTTCAAACGTCAGTCTGGTGGTAAAGGTCAATTCGGTGATGTATGGATTGAATTTACTCCAAACGAAGAAGGTAAAGGATTCGAATTCGAAAACGCAATCGTCGGTGGTGTGGTTCCTCGTGAATTTATCCCAGCGGTTGAAAAAGGTTTGGTAGAATCTATGGCTAACGGTGTTCTTGCAGGTTACCCAATGGTTGACGTTAAAGCTAAGCTTTACGATGGTTCATACCACGATGTCGACTCATCTGAAACTGCCTTCAAGATCGCTGCATCTCTTGCACTTAAAGAAGCTGCTAAGACTGCACAACCAGCTATCCTTGAGCCAATGATGCTTGTAACAATCACTGTTCCAGAAGAAAACCTTGGTGATGTTATGGGTCACGTAACTGCTCGTCGTGGACGTGTAGATGGTATGGAAGCACACGGTAACAGCCAAATCGTTCGTGCTTACGTTCCACTTGCTGAAATGTTTGGTTACGCAACAGTTCTTCGTTCTGCATCTCAAGGACGTGGTACATTCATGATGGTATTCGACCACTACGAAGATGTACCTAAGTCAGTACAAGAAGAAATCATTAAGAAAAACAAAGGTGAAGAATAATTCACCGTCACTTTAAAAGAAGTCACTTTGTGGCTTCTTTTTCTGTTTGGTAGAAATAGCTAAAATTGCCTCAAATATGGTAAAATAGAAGGAGTATATTGTGAGGGAAATGGATGTCAACCACTTTTGAAATTTTAATGAATCAGTTGGGAATTCCCGCTGAGATAAGAAATCATGAGGCCTTCTCCCAGGCTGAAATTGAACAAGTTATTGTACACAAACAAAGTAATATTTGGGAGTTTCGTTTTGTCTTTGAAAATATTCTGCCCTTTGAACTCTTTTTAGCATTGAAGAAGGGATTGAAAGAAGAATTTTCAAAAACAGGAAATCAAGCGACTTTCGAGATTAAAACGAAAGATCAAGATTTTTCAAAAGAGCTTCTACAAGCCTACTATCAAGAGGCTTTTTCAGATGGACCTTGTGCTAGTCAAGGTTTTCGTTCCGTGTATCAGGGATTTCAGGTTCGAGTTGAAAATGATCAGTTGATTATTGAGGCTTCTGAAGCAGCAGATACAGAACATTTTAGAAAAAATCATCTCCCTAATCTTAGAAAACAACTTGAACTTTTTGGCTTTCCTAAATTCACTTGTGTTTTAGAGAAAAATGAAGATTTGACCAAGGAGGAGCAAGAAGCTTTCCATTCGGAAAATCAAATGATTGTTCAGGCTGCCAATGAAGAAACACTTCGGGCTATGGAACAATTGGAACAGATGGCGCCGCCTCCTCCAGCTGAGGATAAGCCTGTCTTTGATTTCCAATCCAAGAAAGTAGCTGCTAAGCCTAAACTTGACAAGGCAGAGATTACTCCTATGATTGAGGTTAATAATGAGGAAAATCGTCTGGTTTTTGAAGGAGTTGTCTTTGATGTCGAGCAGAAGGTGACTAGAACAGGTCGTGTTTTGATTAACTTCAAGATGACAGACTACACTTCTAGCTTCTCCATGCAAAAATGGGTCAAAAACGAAGAAGAAGCTCAGAAGTTTGACATGATCAAGAAAAATTCTTGGCTCCGTGTTCGTGGGAATGTTGAGGTCAATAATTTCACGCGTGATTTGACCATGAATGTGCAAGATGTGCAGGAAGTTGTCCACTATGAACGTAAAGACTTGATGCCAGAGGGAGAGCGTCGGGTTGAGTTCCATGCACATACCAATATGTCGACCATGGATGCTCTTCCTGAAGTCGAAGAACTCGTTGCGAAAGCTGCTAAATGGGGACATAAGGCAGTGGCAATCACAGACCACGGAAATGTTCAATCCTTCCCTCATGGCTATAAGGCAGCTAAGAAAGCTGGCATCCAGCTGATCTATGGGATGGAAGCCAATATCGTTGAAGACCGTATTCCTATCGTCTATAACGAAGTGGAGATGGACCTTTCTGAAGCTACCTATGTAGTTTTTGACGTGGAAACAACAGGACTTTCAGCTATCTATAATGACTTGATTCAGGTTGCAGCTTCCAAGATGTATAAGGGTAATATCGTTGCTGAATTTGATGAATTTATCAATCCTGGCCACCCTTTATCAGCCTTTACTACGGAATTGACAGGAATTACGGATGACCATGTAAAAAATGCCAAATCCTTAGTTCAAGTTTTAAAAGAGTTCCAAGAATTTTGTAAGGATACCGTTCTTGTAGCCCACAATGCAACCTTTGACGTTGGCTTTATGAATGCCAATTATGAACGTCATGGTCTTACAAAAATCACTCAACCTGTCATCGATACGCTAGAGTTCGCAAGAAATCTCTATCCTGAATATAAACGTCATGGTTTAGGGCCTTTGACCAAGCGTTTTGGTGTTGCCCTAGAACACCACCACATGGCCAACTATGACGCGGAAGCAACTGGTCGTCTGCTCTTTATCTTTATCAAGGAAGTGGCAGAAAAACATGGTGTGACAGATTTGGCTAGATTGAATATTGATTTAATCAGTCCGGACTCTTATAAAAAAGCTCGAGTCAAGCATGCGACCATCTATGTGAAAAATCAGGTGGGCTTAAAAAATATCTTTAAGCTGGTTTCTCTCTCAAATACCCAGTATTTTGAAGGAGTTCCACGAATTCCACGTACGGTTCTGGATGCCCATCGAGAAGGTTTAATCTTGGGATCGGCTTGTACGGAAGGAGAAGTCTTTGATGCAGTCGTGTCACAAGGAGTAGATGCGGCAGTCGAAGTAGCTAAATACTATGACTTTATCGAGGTTATGCCTCCGGCTATCTATGCACCTTTGATTGCCAAGGAGCAGGTTAAGGATATGGAGGAACTCCACATCATCATCAAGAGCTTGATTGAGGTTGGAGAGCGCCTTGGAAGACCAGTTCTTGCGACAGGAAATGTCCACTATATCGAACCTGAGGATGAGATTTATCGTGAGATTATCGTACGAAGTCTAGGTCAGGGTGCCATGATTAACCGAACTATCGGTCATGGAGAAGCTGCCCAACCAGCTCCGCTACCCAAGGCACATTTTAGAACGACTAATGAAATGTTGGATGAATTTGCCTTTCTAGGGGAAGACTTGGCTCGTAAGATTGTCATTGAAAACACCAATGCCTTGGCAGCAATCTTTGAACCTGTTGAGGTTGTAAAGGGTGATTTATACACACCGTTCATTGACAAAGCCGAAGAAACAGTTGCTGAATTAACATATAAAAAAGCCTTTGAAATCTATGGAAATCCACTACCTGATATCGTTGATCTACGGATTGAAAAGGAATTGACCTCTATCTTGGGGAATGGTTTCGCCGTGATTTATCTGGCTTCACAGATGCTAGTGCATCGTTCCAACGAACGAGGTTATTTGGTTGGTTCCCGTGGGTCTGTTGGATCTAGTTTCGTTGCGACCATGATTGGGATTACCGAGGTTAATCCGCTATCGCCTCACTATGTCTGTGGTCAGTGTCAGTACAGTGAGTTTATTACAGATGGTTCTTACGGTTCAGGATTTGATATGCCAGATAAAGACTGTCCTAACTGTGGTCACAAGCTCAGCAAGAATGGACAGGACATTCCTTTCGAGACCTTCCTTGGTTTGATGGGGATAAGGTTCCCGATATCGATTTGAACTTCTCAGGGGAGGACCAGCCGAGTGCCCACTTGGATGTTCGTGATATCTTTGGGGAAGAATATGCTTTCCGTGCAGGAACGGTTGGCACGGTGGCTGCTAAAACAGCCTATGGATTTGTCAAAGGTTACGAGCGTGACTATGGCAAGTTCTACCGTGAAGCCGAAGTAGAGCGCCTAGCCCAAGGAGCTGCGGGTGTTAAACGGACGACCGGTCAGCACCCAGGAGGAATTGTTGTTATCCCTAATTATATGGATGTCTATGACTTTACTCCAGTGCAATACCCTGCAGATGATGTAACTGCTGAATGGCAGACCACTCACTTTAACTTCCACGATATCGATGAGAACGTCCTCAAGCTCGATGTCCTTGGTCATGATGATCCGACCATGATTCGGAAACTGCAAGACTTATCAGGCATTGATCCAAATGATATCCCTATGGATGATCCAGGTGTCATGGCCCTTTTCTCAGGTACAGATATCCTGGGAGTGACCCCTGAACAAATCGGCACTTCGACCGGTATGCTTGGAATTCCAGAGTTTGGGACTAACTTTGTTCGGGGAATGGTCGATGAAACTCATCCGACGACCTTTGCCGAGTTGCTACAGCTTTCTGGTCTGTCTCACGGTACTGACGTATGGTTGGGAAATGCCCAAGACTTGATTAAGGCTGGAATTGCGGACCTATCAACCGTTATCGGATGTCGGGATGACATCATGGTTTACTCATGCACGCTGGCCTAGATCCAAAGATGGCCTTTACCATCATGGAACGTGTGCGTAAGGGAATGTGGCTCAAAATCTCTGAAGAAGAACGTAATGGTTATATCGAAGCCATGAAGGCCAACAATGTGCCTGAGTGGTACATCGAATCTTGTGGAAAAATCAAGTATATGTTCCCTAAAGCCCACGCGGCTGCCTACGTTATGATGGCCTTGCGTGTAGCCTACTTCAAGGTTCACCATCCGATTTATTACTACTGTGCTTACTTCTCCATTCGTGCCAAGGCCTTTGATATCAAGACCATGGGTGCAGGCTTGGATGCTATCAAACGCAGGATGCAAGAAATTGCTGAAAAGCGTAAGAACAATGAAGCTTCCAACGTAGAAATTGACCTCTATACAACACTTGAAATCGTCAATGAGATGTGGGAACGTGGCTTTAAATTCGGCAAATTGGACCTCTATCGCAGTGATGCGACTGAATTCATCATCGATGGAGATACCCTTATCCCACCGTTTGTTGCTATGGATGGTCTGGGAGAGAACGTTGCCAAGCAACTGGTTCGTGCCCGTCAAGAGGGAGAATTCCTCTCTAAAACTGAATTGCGCAAGCGTGGAGGACTTTCCTCAACCTTGGTTGAAAAAATGGATGAAATGGGCATTCTCGGCAATATGCCAGAGGACAATCAGTTGAGTCTGTTTGATGATTTGTTTTAAGAGGTAGAACGGAGGACATTTGATGAAACTAAGAATTTTTGCGGAAGACAAGCCGGCTGAGAAGGTGTTTGAGTATCAATTAGAACTTGCTGATCAGACCATTCTTCTATCGACAGCACTCTTGTCTAGTGCTATTGCTTTAGCAGGATTATTTTCTGCTTTGAAAGAAAAATAAAAATAGAAAAGAGAAACAAGATGGTTTTACCAAATTTTAAAGAAAATCTAGAAAAATACGCCAAGTTATTGGTGGCAAACGGAGTGAACGTGCAACCTGGTCATACCTTGGCTCTCTCTATCGATGTGGAGCAACGCGAGTTGGCTCACTTAATCGTCAAAGAAGCCTATGCACTTGGAGCGCACGAAGTTATCGTTCAATGGGCAGATGACTTTGTAAACCGTGAGAAATTCCTTCACGCGCCGATGGAGCGTTTGGACAATGTGCCAGAATACAAGATTGCTGAGATGAACTACCTTCTTGAAAACAAAGCAAGTCGTCTCGGTGTTCGTTCTTCTGATCCAGGTGCCTTGAACGGAGTGGATGCTGAAAAGCTCTCAGCTTCTGCCAAAGCTATGGGAATTGCTATGAAGCCAATGCGTATCGCAACTCAATCTAACAAGGTTAGCTGGACTGTAGCAGCCGCTGCTGGACTTGAGTGGGCTAAGAAGGTCTTTCCAAATGCTGCAAGCGACGAAGAAGCAGTGGACCTCCTTTGGGACCAAATCTTTAAGACTTGCCGTATCTACGAAGAAGATCCAGTTAAGGCTTGGGAAGAACATGCAGCTATCTTGAAGAGCAAGGCTCAAATGCTCAACAAAGAACAATTCTCAGCTCTTCACTACACTGCTCCTGGAACAGACTTGACACTTGGCTTGCCTAAGAACCATGTGTGGGAATCTGCCGGAGCTATCAATGCTCAAGGCGAAGGTTTCTTGCCAAATATGCCAACAGAAGAGGTCTTTACAGCCCCTGATTTCCGTCGCGCAGATGGTTATGTAACGTCTACAAACCTCTTAGCTACAATGGAAATATCATCGAAGGCATCAAGGTGACCTTTGAAAATGGTCAAATCGTTGATATCACAGCTGAAAAGGGTGATCAGGTTATGAAGGACCTCGTCTTTAAGAATGCTGGTGCGCGTGCCTTGGGTGAATGTGCCTTGGTACCAGATCCAAGCCCGATTTCTCAGTCAGGGATTACCTTCTTCAACACTCTTTTCGATGAAAATGCTTCTAACCACTTGGCTATCGGTGCAGCCTATGCAACGAGCGTTGTTGGTGGAGCTGAGATGAGCGAAGAAGAGCTAGAAGCTGCAGGACTTAATCGTTCAGATGTTCACGTTGACTTTATGATTGGTTCTAACCAAATGGATATCGATGGTATCCGTGAGGATGGGACACGCGTACCACTCTTCCGCAATGGAGATTGGGCAATTTAAGGAGAAACTATGCTTGGAAGTATGTTTGTCGGTCTTTTGATCGGACTATTAGCAGGAGCTATCACCAATCGTGGAGAACGGATGGGATGCTTCGGGAAAATGTTCCTGGGTTGGATTGGTGCTTTCCTGGGTCAAATGCTTTTTGGAACTTGGGGGCCTATCTTAGCTGATACGGCTATTATCCCATCAGTTTTAGGAGCCATGATTTTATTAGCCATCTTTTGGAGAAAAGACAGCTAGTTTTAACTTGCTAGAACAGATAAAGAGGTTGGAAATCATCCAACCTCTTTTTTATGAGCTGCAAAAAAAGACTGATATGCGGCTAGCTTGGCTTTCAGTGACTGTTCCTTTTTATATTGCCTCAAGTATGGTACAATAAAAGCATGAGAATTCAACAATTACACTATATTATCAAAATCGTAGAGACTGGTTCGATGAATGAGGCTGCCAAGCAACTTTTCATTACACAACCGAGTCTATCAAATGCCGTTCGTGATCTAGAAAATGAGATGGGAATTGAGATTTTTATCCGAAATCCTAAGGGAATTACCCTCACACGCGATGGGATGGAGTTTCTATCCTATGCCCGTCAGGTTGTCGAGCAAACGCAACTTCTAGAAGAACGCTATAAGAACCCAATCGCTCATCGCGAGCTTTTTAGTGTGTCTTCGCAACACTATGCCTTTGTAGTTAATGCCTTTGTTTCCTTGCTCAAGAAAAGCGATATGGAAAAGTACGAGCTTTTTTTGCGTGAAACGAGAACCTGGGAGATCATCGATGATGTCAAGAACTTCCGTAGTGAAGTAGGGGTCCTCTTTTTAAATAGCTATAACCGGGACGTTCTTTCGAAGATGTTGGATGACAACCATCTCGTTGCCCACCATCTCTTTACAGCCCAACCCCATATCTTTGTCAGCAAGACCAACCCTCTTGCTAAGAGAGACAAGGTGCAGTTGGCAGACCTAGAAGACTTCCCATACTTGAGTTATGACCAAGGTACCCATAATTCCTTCTATTTCTCAGAAGAGATTTTGTCTCAGGAACACCACAAGAAATCCATCGTTGTTAGTGACCGTGCGACCTTGTTCAATCTCTTGATTGGTTTGGACGGATATACCATCGCGACTGGTATCCTTAATAGTAACCTCAATGGAGACAATATCGTTTCGATTCCACTTGATATTGATGATCCTATTGAACTGGTTTATATCCAGCATGAGAAAACTAGCTTGTCTAAGATGGGTGAACGCTTCATCGAGTACCTACTTGAAGAAGTTCGCTTTGATAAGTAATTTGAATAAATGAGAAGAGAAAAGAAGAATGACGACATTAAATACAAATGATTTTGATTTTCACTTGCCAGAGGATTTGATTGCTCAGACTCCTTTGGAAAAGCGCGATGCCTCTAAACTCTTGATGGTCAATCGCAAAACAGGTGAATTTCAAGATCGCCACTTTCACTCTATTATCGAAATGCTAGAGCCAGGTGATGCCCTGGTTATGAATGATACCCGCGTTTTGCCAGCTCGACTTCATGGTCAAAAAGAAGAAACAGGGGGTCATGTTGAACTCTTGCTCTTGAAATACAGCAGGAGATGAGTGGGAAGTACTGGCTAAACCAGCTAAACGTCTCAAGGTCGGCACCCGCGTTATCTTTGGTGATGGTCGACTTAGCGCAGTCGTGACCGAGGAATTAACCCATGGTGGCCGTATTGTTCGTTTTGAGTATGAAGGAATTTTCCTAGAAGTACTTGAAAGTCTTGGAGAAATGCCTTTGCCTCCTTATATTCACGAAAAATTGGATGACCGTGAACGTTACCAGACCGTCTATGCCAAGGAGAGTGGATCAGCAGCAGCCCCAACTGCAGGGCTACATTTTACCAAAGAATTACTAGAAGAAATCCAGCAAAAAGGCGTTCACCTAGTCTACCTGACCTTGCACGTTGGACTTGGGACCTTTAGACCTGTTTCAGTAGATAATCTGGATGAACACGAGATGCACTCAGAGTTTTACCAATTGTCTGAGGAAGCTGCTGCGACCTTGCATCAGGTCAAGGAAAATGGTGGCCGTGTCATTGCTGTGGGGACTACCTCTATCCGTACGTTAGAAACCATCGGAAGCAAGTTTGATGGGCAAATCCAGGCCGACTCTGGCTGGACTAATATCTTTATCAAGCCAGGCTATGACTGGAAGGTGGTGGATGCTTTCTACTAATTTCCATTTGCCGAAGTCTACCTTGGTCATGCTTGTCTCAGCTTTTGCAGGCCGTGAATTGGTCCTCAAAGCCTACCAACATGCTATCGATGAAAAATACCGTTTCTTTAGCTTTGGCGATGCCATGTTTATCTACTAAAAAACGAGCAAATCAAAACTAGAAATAAAAAGGCTAATTCCTACTTGGATTAGCCTTTTTTTGATTTCAGATAGCTATTGAATTAAAGCCAAATAAATGATACACTGAAGACTACGAGACAGCCGTCAAATATATGCAAAATCTGGCGAGCTACTTTTATCTGTGTCTATTTCAAAGGAGATTTTTATGAAAAACAAAACATTACGCTATACGAGCCTATCAGTCCTGACCTTGTTGGCTGCTTTGACCTTGGCTGCCTGTGGTGGAAAGACTGACAAGAATACGTCATCTTCAAACCAAAAGGAGACAACAAGCAAGGTGACTACAGGGTCCGCAAGTAAAACTGAAGCAGGCCAAAAAGAGGAGCAGAAGTCAGAAACAAATAGTGCGACAGAAGCTACAACCACTCAAGCAGAACAAAAGGAAGATAAGCAAAAATCACAAGAAGCTTACGCTAAGTTTGTAGGGACTTGGGAAAATTATGCAGGAACAACTGCAACAGTTACAGCAGATGGAATTGTGACAATCCAAAGTTCAAATGGAACCTTTAAATACGAGATGGGTCAAGTAGAGGAAAAAGATGGCTATTACTTAACAGGTATTCATCTTGTCGGTGGTGGACAAGGAGCACGACTGATCTTTACCCCAGCTGGAGTCCAAAACGAAGTGACAGGTACAGATGGCAGTCAAGATGTCTTGTCTATCGGTCAATCTGTAAGCGACAAAGATAACCAGTTTTACCGTAACTAAGAACATCAATCAGAAGTAAGGGTGATGAAATGTCCTTGCTTTCTAACCAATCTAAAAAGGAGTATAAAATGAGTATGACTTTTGTTGTTTTCTTTATCATCTTTATGTTACTAATCTTTGTTTTTGTAGCAGGGATTGTTTATTGGGCTATTAGCCACGCCAATAAAAATAACAATGAATATCTAGCCTTTGCAACTGCGCACGGATATCAATTTGACCAAGCTCAAGGTAGAGACAACTATAGGGATTACTCAAGCAGAACGATATCTAGTACGCTCACTATAACTCCAGTCCAAAGTCCCTATGTAGAAAAATATGCCAATTTTAGCTATTATCCTTTTGGGTGTGGACATGAGAGAAAAGTTGCCTATGTCATCTCTGGTAACTACAAGGGGAAACAATTCCGGGCTTTAACTTATCATTTTAGAGGCAATACAATTGAGGGGACAGGAACAGGTGGTGTCTTTAATGTTGTCATGATTGAATGCCCAGATACACCAAAAGGTCAGCTTTCAGAGCAAGTTTTCTACGAAAATGGCTTTCTTTGTGAATACCAACATGGAAATTTAAATGTGGAAACCATTCATGATCGAGTGAACCAACTAGGAAATATTGTTCAAGGTTTATAATTCTTTTATTCTTTATCTCTATTTGGAAAAAATCTATCAATTGTGTCATAAAATTGGAGGAGTAAATGAAGAAAAAATCCCTTTTTCAGGCAAGTTTTAAGAAAAGCAGTTGGTTAGAGGAGAAAGATAAGTATGTTTTTTAGGAAAGTGGTTTATATAGGGGAGAGCGAAGGTCAGACTATTTATGTTCATATCGACGAGCCACGAAATCCTCTAGCAGCTCCTAAAAGTAAATTTTTAGATACTGAGGCATCTCGTGGAAATCGAAAACACATTGTCTGGTTGATTTGTGGCCTTTTAGCATTCGGTAGCATCATGCAGCTTTTTCCAGCAACGCGCTTTTTTACGGGTGTCTATAGCTATGAAACTCTGATGTATTTTCTGCTAATTTGGTTACTGGAAGCCATTTTACTATTGGTGATCGTGGAGCGAGCACTCTACAAAAATGTTGCCTTAGCGCAACCTACCAGCAAGGAAAACTTCAGAAGAGCCGTCGATAGCAATCTCTTTTGGAATAATTTTTCAGATAAGAAGGTTACCCTTGGCAAGAAGCTAATTGCTTGGGTTTTCACAGTCTTTATGGCTGTCATGGGCTTAGCTGGTCCGATTTCTATCCTCTCCATGCTCGTTTTAAAGATGATGGGAACACCAATCGGCAGTGAGCTATTCCCTTTAAGCCTGATGGGGATTTTGCCGGCTGTCGCAGCTCTATTGCTGTGGCAAAATAATATGATTCGATGGCTGAAGGCAGTTGAACGGTACAGAAATAGTCGAGTTAAGAAGGAAATATAACAAAGGAAATAGAAAGAGGCGAATAATGTTTTTTCTTAGACGCCGTCTGGAATACAAAGAATATCTGGGGATTAGCGACCGCGAATGGTACAGCAAACGCTATTATAAGAAGTTGAACAAAAGCAGTCAACTAGAAGAGGAGTAGTGGGATATGAACCGTCAGTCAGAAGAATTAAATAAGGAATATTTTCAAGCGCTGGGTTCCACGCGAGCTTCTGTTAGAATGTTGAGTTTGGCCTGGGCTGGTTTGTTTGTATTGAGCATCGACCTGACTCACGTATACTTTTTTATCAAGGAGCAATTCACAGTAGATCCCTTTTCTAATGTCCCTTTTCTTTTTCTATGTCTCCTTCTATTGCTCATGCTGGGCTGTCAGATTATGTCATTCAGCAAGACATTCATCTATAAACATCAACTCTTTAGTACTGCGATGCTCTTTGTACTAATCAATGGGATTCATCTTTCATTGGTTTTAATGGATTATATCCTCACTATTTTAACGAATGAGGTTCTAAAAAATTCGCTGATCTACTCGCTGATTTATTGGTTAAGTTCCATTGGTTTATTCATGGGGTTAATTGTTTATAATGCCAGTTGGTTAAAAAAGCAACTAAGAAAAGGATTTTCAGAAAAACGAACAACTGCTAACTATATAGCCTTTTCAAGTGTTTACAGTAAACCATCCCTTTGGATTATTATAGGAGTTACTTTGTTAGGCGGAGGATTGGCTAGTTTATCCGGTTATTATTTGCAAACATTTGGGATTGTGAGCAATATAGTGTTTATTTCAGCTTTTTCAAGATTAATCGTCGAAGTTGGTTATCTACTTTATCTAAGAAGTAAGGATAAGACCTATTGGGAAGAAGTACCTAAGGAAGGCCAGAGTCAGTTATTTTTGAAATCTATAGATCTAAGAAAGGCAAAGCACCGCTTGACTACAGAAGTTGTCTTATTTTTGACTCTAGCAGTATGTTTGAAGATACTTAAGATAAATGTTGAAAATAGCCCGATTTGGCTTATATGGACAATAAGAACTTTTGGTTATTCAATTCTTTTGGATACCACTATTAGTTTTATTTATTATCAGATTAAAAAGAAGAGATAGAGAAAGAAGAATCAGAAAGCCTTCTTTGTCTATTTAGAAAGAGGTGGTAAGAGTAATGTTAGATAAAATGAAACAGTTTAAGTGGTTGATAATAGTATCTTTTATCTTATTAGTCATTCCTTTGTATCTCACTTTTAAAAATTCTCAAGAATCTAGTACTCTAAAAACAGCTTTTGAAAAACAGGATAGAGTCGAAGTTCTTCATTATTTAATGGCCTCGGAAAAGTATGCATCTCAAATACGTAAAGCGGGATACATTATTCCATCTGATGGTGCCATTCGTCTAGATGGAGTCATTTATCCACTTGAAATAGAAGGAGATGTACATTTGAAAATCAGTCCTCCTCAGAAAGATGCAAAAGATTTTCAGTTATTTTTCGTTACACAAGTTAATGATAAACAAACATATGTAGCTTTCGTGTTAGATAAAGACCTTAATTTAATTTATTCTAACTATTCTCAGGATAACGACAGTGGAAAAAGAGAAGGAGTCTCTATCTCGCAATCCGAAGAAGATCGTTTGTTGAAAATTGTTCGAGGAGAGATTGATGGCTTCATGGAAAATATGTATCGGATCTTATATGCCTAAGTATAGATATAGGTACTGCTAAAAGTAAGCTCTTAAATACAGATGTTGCGCGTGGAAATCGAAAACACATTGTCTGGTTGATCCGATGGCTGAAGTCAGTTGAACGGTACAGAAATAGTCGAGTTAAGAAGTAAATATAACAAAGGAAATAGAAAGAGGTCAATATGTTTTTTCTTAGACGCCGTCGTGTCTTTATCGGCGAATGTGATGGTCAAGCGGTCTATTATGACCAAAAGACGAGAGAGGCTTTAGCCGCTCCCAAGAGTATCCTACTCAATACTGAAGGGGCTCGGAAGACCAACGCCTATATTCCTGAATTGGTGATTTTCTTCATGGCTGGTGGAACGGGTGGCTTTGGGTTCCTTGCAGCTATGAGTATCGGGGTCTATAACTGGACCAGTTTGACCTTTATCCTATTATTTTGGTTGGCTGAGTTTTTGTTTATGGTTGCTTTACTCGAACGAGCTCTATATAAAAATGTACGCAAGGCCCAGCCGACGACAGAAAAGATCTTTTACTATGCGGCTTCTCATAACCTGATGGTGGGGGAAGAAAACTTTGATCCTGCTAAGTTGTCTACTAAAATCTTCCGAATCGTTCGTTTTCTAATAGTTGCCACTAATATCTACTTGTTATATGTTTTTTATAGCTATACTCAAAAATTTGGTCAGGAAATAGAACTAGGTTATGAATTCTGGGTAGCTGGATTAGTAATCTTTGCACTCGTGTTAGTGTATAACCAAAACAATCCAGTTCGCTTTGTGAAGATTATGAGATTATATAGCCAAGGGAAAATGCTCTTTAAGAAAGAACAGGATGAAAGCGGAGCGTAGCAAGTGCTAAATCGCTAACAACGCAAAAAGCCCTACAACAGGGCTTTTTGTATTGCTTTCTAATATAAGAAATCAATGCAGTAGTTTTCTTTTAGATAGGTTGCCAACTCGGCTTTTTCTTCCTCTCTAAATCGACAGAGGCTAAGAGCGAGTCGCAATATCAGGGCACTTGTATTGATGATAACATTTGACTTAGAAATATCTTCTAGCTGGGTGACCTCTCTCAGATCAAAATCTAAATAGTAAGCTTTGCTGTTGGTATGGTCAGGGTCACTGACATCCACTTCAACATAAGATGCTCGCAACAATTCTTCTTTTGGGATGAAAATTTCCTTGGAAAAGAAGAGCCCAGGATAGACATAAATACCTTCCAAGGTGAACTCAAAGGAGAGTCTGCGACTAGAAAGTCTTTTGATGCCTGCAATCGTTGCATAGATAGCAGTGAAAAAGAGGATGGTTGGTACCACAGTGAGAAGACTGAGCTGAGAAAAGTCGATCAATCCATGCGCGAGAAAAAAAGAAAAAAATTGAAAGAATATACCTACCGCAAAAACTAGATAGCCGACACCGACAAATTTTGAATAATAGATTTTCATAGAAACCTCCAGATATAGAATTGAACTCTCCAACGCTTTTTCAGTAGAAGTCGTAAAGATCATGCAGAGTTAAAATTTTAGGTATTCCCATCATATCCTATGGAGCGAAGTTCTGTCAACCTTTTAGCAAGATGTGGCTCTTAGCTATCTTATGACCTAGCAAGTTGGTTTATGGTATACTAGGATAATAAAATTCCAAAAATTTGAAGACTTGTTTTCATAAATAGAAAGAGGTCAATATGTTTTTTCTCGGACGCCGTCGTGTCTTTATCGGCGAATGCAATGGTCAGGCTGTTTATTATGACCAAAAGACAGGAGAGGCTTTAGCTGCTCCAAAGAGTAAGTTGCTCAATACTGAAAAAAAGCTGGTGAAACGAATTCTTTTTATTCCTGAATTGGTAATTCTCTTACTAGTAGGTGGACCTGCAATTTCGGGCTTCTTTTTCCCTCAAGTTTATTGGTGTCTATAACTGGTTCAGTCTAGCCTGTATTCTTCTATTTTTGGTTGATGCAGTTTTTCCTTGTTGGTTGCTATACTTGAACGAGCACTTTATAAAAAAATGTTCGAAAGGCCCAGCCAACGACAGAGAAAGTCTTTTTTTCTTTGCAGCATCTCATAATTTGTTTGTAAAAAACCAGTTTGATCCTAGACAACTGTCTGCTTTACCTTATCGATTTGCCCGCTTTGTAGTAAATATAGTGTCTATCTATTACTTTTTGTATTTCTTGATTCTTCCTCTAAAATTTGGCCAACCGATTGGTGATGAAGGCTATGGTTTGTGGTTTGCTGGCTTGTTATTCTTTTCAGTATTTCTTTTGTATAACCAAAACAATCCAGTTCGCTTTGTGAAGATTATGAGATTATACAGCCAAGGAAAAGTACGATTTAAGGAAGAAGTGGAACATTGAGAAACTATCTTGGGATTCTGCTAAATATCTAGAGAAAATCTTTTAGAAAAACAAAAAAGCCTTGTAAATCAAGGCTTTTTCCTGTTGTTTAGATGCCCCCTGCAGGCTCTTTGAAAGAAACTTAGAAAAATCTAAAATGAAATTATTTCAAAATGGGGTAAAAGCAAAATTTCCCTCCCTACTTTCTCAATTATTCCTAATTTTAGTTCCAAAAAGCTTCAATTCATAATCTAATTATAATATGGGTAATGGGTACTATCTTATTACATTCAGATTTTTGTTCTCTTCAAAGAGTTATGTAGGCTTTATGGTTTTAAATAGGTAAAAAGTTGAATTATAGTGAGTATTGTGTCACAATAGGTAATATATAAATAATTAATGGAATGGATATAATTCTTTCCTACCTTTACAAGAAGGATTGGTTGCACCTTTTTTATCTAGCAATTATGGTTAGCTTTCAAGTTTAGCTAGTTTTTTTAAAAAGCTCTGATTTCGACTCAATAAAAACAAATTTCAGAAGTGCAAAAAGACAAGATGGTGACATTGCTACAGTCAGTCGCCATGTCTTGCTGGCACAGGCTGTTTGTGCCGTCAGCTATTTACCAGTCAATTTGATCAAAGGGCTTAATTATTATTTTTGAAAGGTCTTTTATGGAAAAAATTCTTTCTTTAGGTCTGACAGGTAAGAAATTACTTGTTCAGGGTTTCTTGTTTGTTCTGCTAGGTCTTATCTTGATGGTCACGGGAACTTGGTTGCCAGTGACGGTTATTCGACTGGTTCTGTTTTTAGCTTGGATAGCAACGGTCTTAGATTTAGTATTACGTATTTTCAAAAAAAGTCAGTCAACGGACACCTTGGGAGTTGCACTGGTTAAATTGTTAGTGATGGGATATTTGCTAGGCTCGAATCTTGCTACTGATGTGCCAATTTATATTTTGGCTCTTGTGATTGGAATTTCTCAGATTTTTCATGCTAGTATCAACCTTGTCACCTATGTTCTCTACCGCAAAAACAAAATTCGACCTCGTTTTCGTTTCTTACTAGATGGTCTCGTACTAGTTTTTCTTGGTGGGACTAGTCTTTTGTCCTCTACGGGAAATTCTGTCTTTCAACTCTTTGTTTTAGGGGCTTATTTTTGCCTTTATGGTGTGTCCAATATCCGTGACGGTTTCTTATTTGAAAAGGAAATTGGGAAAAACCATCTCAAACGTCGTGTCAGAATGAGCTTACCTATTGCCCTAGCCGCTCTCATCCCTGCAAGTACTTTAGCAAAAATCAATAAATTCATGCAGGAAAATGCTGATAAGGAAGAGGAAATCTATCTTGGAATGGTGAAGTTTGGTAAGACAGCAGATCTTGAAATTTTCGTTCATACAGCGGAGACTTCTCTATTTTCAGCTATTGGTCATGTGGACCTTTGTTATCAAGGACGTGTGATTTCTTATGGAAACTATGATCCGTCATCTGAGACCTTATTTGGTATGGTTGGAGATGGTGTTTTATATTTTTGCGACCGTGATAAGTACATTGACTTATGTAAACGGGAGAGTCAAAAAACGCTATTTGGTTACGGAATAGATTTGACACCGGAAATGGAAGAAGCGGTTCAGGAAAAATTAGCTGAATTAAAACAACTAACGATTCCTTGGGAGCCAAGCGCAGATAAAATTAAAACGGAAGATGGTAAGGAAGACTACACCTACGCTTATAAAATCAGACATGAGACGGATGGGGAACTTTATAAATTTATCAAATCTAAGTTTAAATCCTACTTTGTCTTGTCCACAAACTGTGTGCTCTTGGCTGATACCATAGTCGGTCAAGCTGGAACAGATATCCTCTCACCAAAAGGATTTATCGCTCCAGGAACTTACCAAGCCTACCTTGATCGAGAGTTTGAAAAACCAAATAGTATAGTCGTATCTAAACATGTTTATTAAGGAGAATTTATGAACTTAGTTAAAAAATATACCCCGTTAATCCTTTTTATAGGGTTGGTTGCTCTTGTAATTCTGAATGCATCGAGCTTTATATCAGGAGCAATCTCTCTTTGATGTAACATCAACCTTGATTTATGGTGCTGTTATTGCTTTTTGTGCTTAATGTTCCTATGAAAAAAATTGAACAGTACTTAGTTAAATTGAAGGTAAAAGGCAGAGTTGCGTCGTCCGATTGCCATGGTACTTGTTTTTCCTAGCTCTTATCTTAATCGTGATTGCTCTTTTTGGTTTTTGGTGCTGCCAACCCTAGCTCAGACTATTAGTCAGCTGGGAACAGTCCTTTCAACAGTCCTTACTCAACTTGGGAAATTGCTAGGCAGCTCGGAATTTGTAACCAAAGACATGTTGTCAACTATCGTATCAGGCATACAGGGACAATCTAGTTCTATTAGCCAAGCTTTGATAGGTTTTTTATCAGGTCTGACTAGTAATATCGGCAATATTTTTTCAAGTTTGATGAATGCCTTTTTGATTATAGTCTTCACCTTTTTATTTTTATCCAGTAAGGAACATTTGGCAGCGATGACGAGTCGACTTCTAAAAGTTTTTCTTCCAGAGAAGGTGGTGATAAAGTTGACTTACATTGGACAAGTAGCACTAGAGACTTATGACCAATTTTTGATGAGTCAGCTGATTGAAGCAGTTATCATAGGAGTTATGATAGCGGTTGGTTACAGCCTGTTTGGGATACCCTATGGAGTAATGACAGGTATATTTGCAGGAGTGCTATCGTTCATTCCTTATGTAGGGCCTATGATTGCTTGTGTTGTGGGAGCGATTTTTATCTTCACAGTGAGTCCTACTCAAGCCTTACTTTCTCTTCTTCTATATCAAGTTATACAGCTGATTGAAGGAAACCTTATTTATCCAAAAGTTGTAGGTCAGTCTATTGGTTTACCAGCTATTTTCACGCTTGCGGCTGCTAGTATTGGAGGCAATCTCTTTGGCTTACTTGGGATGATATTCTTTACCCCCGTATTTGCTGTTATCTATCGACTGGTTAAAGAATTTGTCGTTGCAAAGGAAAATCAGGTAGATTAAGAAAAACTAAATTTAATAAGATATACTGAGAAGAGAGTGAGAGATTCTCTTCTCTTTTATTTCTAAATGACTTGCTCTTGTTCTGTTGCGAAAATTTATGAATTCATAATAGCCCATTTTAATCTCTATGCGGATTGGCCATGTAATATGGGCACAAATTAGTATAGTTTAGTTAATTATAGACTAGCTCTGTACTGTAAAAAACAGTTGGTCTTATCAAATATTGCTAGCAATTGATTGAGAATAAATGATAAGTTTGATAAGGTTGGAAACCTTTATAATGATTTGCTACAAAAAGTTATTTGACATCAAAAAAGCCTTGAAATCAAGGCTTTTTCCTGTTGATTTAGATGCCCCCTACAGGGCTCGAACCTGTGACCCATAGATTAAGAGTCTACTGCTCTACCAACTGAGCTAAGGAGGCAAATAAAAAGCTGTATTGGTGCCGAAACTTCACGGTTTGTATTGAACCCGCGCAATTAAGCAGGTGGGCAACTCGCTCTAACTGAAGCTGTTTCCGTGTGAGACGGCCTACATGCTGTTAGAAGACTTTTGTTTCCCTAATAATACAAAAAATAGTCGGTCAACACTTAAATGTGAAGTCGTACACCACAGCGTTTCTATGATTATATGATACCACTTTTTCAAAAAAAATCAAGGGAAAATTAAAAATTTTGAAAAGGATTTCACAAGTTTCGTAATTTATCAATGGTTTCCTTGCGTTGAGCCAGGGCGCGTTCGTATTTTCCACTATCTTCTGGAGAAAAGTAGTGATGGTCACGGATTTTTTCTGGCAAGTACTCTTGATTGACCCAGTGACCAGGATAATTATGTGGATAGAGATAATTTTGGGCGTTCCCTAGTTCCTTGCTGCCGCTATAGTGACCGTCTCGTAGGTGTCTTGGAATTGGCAGGTGACCTGATGTTTTGAGGTCAGCCAAGGCCTTATCCATAGCCACGTATGCTGAGTTGGACTTGGGAGAGAGTGCCAGATCTATGACGACATTTGCAATGAGGATACGAGCCTCTGGGAAGCCGATCCTCTGCGCCGCATCCAGGGCAGTGACGGTATGAATCTGCGCTTCTGGATTGGCTAAGCCAATATCTTCATAGGCAATGACGGTCAAGCGACGAGCGAGACTAGGTAGGTCACCAGCCTCTATCAAGCGAGCGGCATAGTGGAGACTGGCATCGACATCTGAGCCACGGATTGACTTTTGAAGGGCGGAAAGAACATCATAGTGCCCATCTCCATCCTTGTCCATGGTAATATAACTCCGCTGCAGACTATTTTCCATGATATCGAGCGTGATATGGCGGATACCTTCATCATTTGCCGGAGTCGAAAGAACTGCTAAGTCCAGCGAGTTAAAGGCAGAACGGAGATCTCCATTGGTAGATGTTGCGATAAAATCAAGGGCATCATCATCTAACTCAACAGGGAAATCAAATCCTCGTTCAGGATCAGTCAGGGCGATTTGAATGGCCTCTTTGACATCTTGGTTAGACAAGGGTTCCAATTCAAAAATCTGAACACGACTGCGGATGGCTGGAGTGACAGAAAAGAAGGATTTTCCGTTGTAGCCCCAATCATGATGACAAGTCCACTTTCCAAAAGTGGCAGGAGAAAATCTTGCTTGGTCTTGTCAAGACGATGAATCTCGTCTAGTAGGAGTACAAGGCCACCTGAAAATTTGGCTTCTTCCGCGATTTCTTGGAGACGTTTTTTGCTATCCACTGTCGCATTAAAGGTTCGAAAGGCATACTTGGTCGTTCCAGCGATGGCTGAAGCGATACTTGTTTTTCCGATACCCGGAGGTCCATAGAGAATCATGGATGACAGGCGATTGGCCTCCACCATGCGACGGATGATTTTTCCTGGGCCGACCAGATGTTCCTGACCGATGACCTGGTCGATGGTTTTTGGGCGCATACGAAGCGCGAGATTGTCTGGCATAGCAGTCCTTTCTAACATGGATTTTCTGATACTAATGTGGTAATATGGTAGTATCTATTTTAGCATATTTCCGAGTATTCGGGGCGATTAAAGAGTCGTATAGAAAGAGGACAAAATGGCAACATATGGATTTTTAGATATTTTACAAGAAGAGTTGGACAAGAACTTTCCTTTTGATTATGAGATTAGCTGGGATAAGCGCAATCATGCGGTTGAAGTGAGTTTTCTGCTAGAAGCGCAAAATCCTGCAGGAGTGGAGATGCTGGATGAGGACGGAGAGGTGTCATCAGACGATATCCTTTTTGAAGAAGCGGTACTTTTTTACAACCCTGTCAAGTCAACAGTTAATGCAGAAGACTATCTCACGGTCATCCCTTACCTGCCGAAGAAAGGTTTTTCTCGTGAATTTTTAGCTTATTTTGCGCTATTCCTTAAAGATACTGCAGAGGTTGGACTAGATGCCCTCATGGACTTTTTGGAAGACCCAGAAGCAGAAGAATTCGTCATGGAATGGAACCAAGAAGTCTTTGAAGAAGGAAAAGCAGGCTTGGAAGAGGGAGAATTTTACCCTTATCCTAGATACTAGGAGCTTGTAGTGGATATAGACATTTCAGATTTCACAGGCTGCAAAATTGCCCTCTTTTGTGGAGATAAGCTACTGACCATCTTGCGTGATGACAAGGACAATATCCCTTGGCCCAATATGTGGGAGTTACCAGGTGGAGGTCGTGAAGGGGGACGAAAGCCCTTTTGAATGCGTAGCGCGTGAAGTTTATGAGGAACTGGGAATTCATTTAAATGAGAATTGTCTGCTTTGGAGCAAGATCTATCCTAGCATGCTCTATGAAGGTAGACAGTCAGTATTTATGGTTGGTCAGTTAAGTCAGGATCAGTTTGACAGTATCACCTTTGGGGATGAAGGACAGGCTTATAAACTGATGTCTATTGAGGAATTTTTAAAGTCTAAACAAGCTGTGCCTCAGCTCCAGGGGAGATTGAGGGATTATTTGGAGGAAGTAAAATGATTTTTGCAATTGCAACAACGACGTTAAACAAGGAAGTTAAACGCAAACTAAAAACTGGACAATACTCTAGGGAAGAAGCTGCATTTATTTATATGGAATATTTAAAGTTAAAGAAGCAGAGAGAAAGTGGTACGAAAGTAGCTGGGATCTCTATGGCTGTTATTTGGGGATTAATGCTTGTTTTACCCGTAATGAGTGGTGAAGGTCTCGTACTGCCCCTTTCAGTACATTTTTTATTACTGCTACTGCTTGCAGGAATTGTTCTATTTGTTTATTATCTTATGTTTGGTATTTTTAAACAGCAGATTCATAGCGCAATGAAAGAACACTATACAGATGTGATTGAAGAATTTAAGAAGAATAAGGAAAATACAAAATGGAAACATGGCAAGAGTTAAAAGTTACAGTGAAGCGTGAGGGAGAGGAGCTGGTCTCTAATCTATTGATTGAACTAGGTGCCCAAGGGGTAGCAATCGAAGACAGTATGGACTATGTAGGAAATGTGGACCGTTTCGGTGAGATTTTCCCTGAGGTTGAGCAACAGGAAGATATCGTGGTGACGGCCTACTACCCGGACACGGTTGATGTAGTCGTGGTTGAAGCGGACTTGCAATCTCGTCTGGCAGAATTGACGGATTTTATGGATCTGGGCGAAGTCAAGATTGGCACCACTGCCTTGGCTGAGGAAGACTGGGCAGATAATTGGAAGAAATACTATGAACCAGCTTGTATCACCCATGACTTGACCATCGTGCCGTCATGGACAGACTATGAGGCGACTGCTGGCGAGAAGATTATCAAGCTGGATCCAGGTATGGCCTTTGGGACAGGAACTCACCCAACGACCAAGATGAGTCTTTTTGCCTTGGAGCAGGTTCTTCGCGGTGGGGAAACGGTGCTAGATGTAGGGACAGGTTCAGGCGTCCTTTCTATTGCTAGCTCGCTTCTGGGTGCCAAGGAAATCTTCGCCTATGACTTGGATGATGTGGCGGTTCGCGTCGCTCAGGAAAATATTGAGCTCAACCCGAGCATGGAAACATCCATGTAGCCCCAGGAGATTTGCTTAAGGGTGTGGAGATTGAGGCAGATGTCATCGTTGCTAATATCTTGGCGGATATCCTCATTCATCTGACGGATGATGCCTATCGTTTGGTCAAGGACGAAGGTTACCTGATCATGAGTGGCATTATCAAGGACAAGTGGAATATGGTACGTGAATCAGCAGAAGCAGCTGGATTTTTCCTTGAAACCCACATGATTCAAGGGGAATGGAATGCCTGCGTCTTCAAGAAAACCAAAGATATCCCTGGTGTGATTGGAGGCTAACATGCAGCAGTATTTTGTAAAAGGCTTGCCTGTCTCGCCTGTCACCATTGAGGACAAAGAGACTAGCAAGCACATGTTTCAGGTCATGCGCCTGAAAGAAGACGATGAGGTGACTCTAGTCTTTGATGATGGGATTAAGCGCTTGGCGCGCGTGGTCAATGTAGAGGCACGTCAGTTGGAGCTGATTGAGGAATTAGTAGACAATGTGGAACTGCCAGTCCAAGTGACCATCGCATCAGGTTTTCCCAAGGGGGACAAGCTGGAGTTCATCACTCAAAAAGTGACAGAGCTCGGAGCTAGTCAAATCTGGGCCTTCCCTGCCGATTGGTCAGTTTCCAAATGGGATGGCAAGAAATTGGGCAAAAAGGTTGAGAAGTTAGAAAAAATCGCCCTCGGAGCAGCAGAACAAAGTAAGCGAAACCTTGTCCCAAGTATCACTCTTTTTGAAAAAAAGTCTGACTTTCTAGCCCAACTGGACCAGTTTGACCGCATTGTGGTAGCCTATGAAGAGTCAGCAAAAGAAGGAGAATCAGCTGCTCTTATCCAGGCTATTACTAGTCTTGAAAAAGGAGCTAAACTGCTCTTTATCTTTGGACCAGAAGGAGGTCTTTCACCTGCAGAAGTTGAAAGCTTCCAGGCTAAAGGAGCAGTCCTTGCAGGACTTGGGCCTCGTATTCTAAGAACAGAAACAGCACCACTTTATGCCTTGGGAGCAGTTAGTGTTATTCTAGAGTTAGTTAGAAAATGAATACTTGATAATTTTTCTATATTTCATTTCTAATTTTTAAAAAATTCATTAATAAAAATTTGGAAATATCTATAGGTAATTATGTTTAAATAACATTACTAATTAAATTTATAATTGGAGATTATTAGGAATTATGGAAGAAGTAAAAACTACAGGAATTTTTTTGAACAGAAATTTGACCTATGGAATAAAAAAAATTATTAGATTTATCAAGAAGAAATAGACTGTTAAATTATAAAGTTCGTAAAGCGGGAACATATAAACCAGACGGTGATATAGAAGAGTTATTTGATAAATTGGTAAATGGGAATGGTTTTGTTTTTAAAGATAGTAGTAATTCTCAAGAAGATGAATTTATCAGAAGTCGAAATAGGAAACTTGAATATATACGAAAACAAATTAAAGAAGCAGAAGACGAGCTTGGGTTTAATATAGGTTATGCAGCTTTCGGTATGCTAGAGTGGGGAGAGTCAAACTATTTTGATAAAAAACTAGAATCTCCTCTTGTTTTAGTTCCTATAAAGATTGTACGTGAAAACTTATCTTCTCCTATAGAGATTACTATTAAAAATGATGAAGATATTGTTGTTAATCCAGTAATAAGCAAAAAGCTTTTTGATGATTTTGGTGTAATTATTGATAGTTATTATGATTTTTCTCATATAAGAGATGCTTTAGACTATTTTAAACGACAAATTTCAGATTTCGATTGGACTATAAATGAAACTATTGTCATTGATACTTTCAATTTTCAAAATTTAGTTATTCAAAAAGATTTAGAAAGAAATAAAGATAATCTTCGTAATAATCCTTTTATAAAAGCAATATCAGGAGAACAAACTGATGAAGTTGATCAACTCTTTGAAGGTTATAACAAAGAGATTAATCTAAGAAAAGAACCTTCCATTAGTAGGTTACAGATACTGGATGCAGATTCAAGTCAACAAGAAGCAATTAGTAGGGCGAGGAGAGGAGACAGTTTTGTTCTTCAAGGACCACCAGGGACAGGGAAATCTCAAACAATAACAAATATTATTGCTGAACAACTAGGAATGGGAAGAAAGGTTCTATTTGTTTCAGAGAAGCAGGCGGCTTTAGATGTTGTATATAAGAAATTACAGCATCAAGGTCTATCAGATTTTGTACTTACTCTGCATAATACGAAACAAAAGAAGGGAGAAATAAGAAATCAGTTACAGAGTGCGTTATTACTTTCTGAAAAATCCTATAAATTTAAAGATGAAAATTTATACTTGTATTCAAGACTTGATGAAGAAGTGAGAGATTTAGACGATTACGTTGACATTTTACATGATGCTAATAATAAAACTCAATCAATTTATTATTTACAAGGCAAGCTATCATCAGTAATAACAGCAGATGATTTACTGTTTGAAGTAGATGAATCGATTCTGGATCTTAGCCATAATGAGATGGATCAGCTTTTGCAAATAATAACGAAATTTGCTAAGTCATATATCACGGATTCCACAAGATATAATAATAATTCATGGAAGAACTATGAAGGAGAGCTTTCGTTCACAAAAATTACAGAATTATCTACGTTATGTAAGGATATAATTGAATTAAGAAATCTTAGTTTAAATCTGAATCAGAGAATTTCTTGTATAGTTTCAAACTCATTTAATTCAACAGAAATGAGAGCGGGTTTTCATCTGTTGCAAAAATTAATGATTGAAAAGAATGGAAGTTTTTCATCAAGGTGGATTACATTAAATCTAGAAGATATAAGGTTAGATATTCTAGAATTAACAAAGTTATTAAATCAACAACAGAATTTGATAATATCTAAAAATGATAATGAAAATGAAATTCGAGAAATTTTTTTGACGAAGAATTCTTAAGAACAGAAAATATAGAACAACTTTTAAAGGTGTTTAAGTATGAGTATAATTCGCCCTTCAAGAGATTATTTTCAACAACTTACAAAGAAATTTTTTTAGAAAAAAATAAATTATTAACTAAAGAATTAAAAATTAGATTATGAACAATTAATTTATAACTTCGAAAAAAACTTTCAAAAAAATTAAATCAAGTGATATTGAATTGGATAGTTTGTATATCAAAAATTAATGAAATTAAAAAAATAGAATTAATGAAAAAAATTAGGTAAATCATATAATTATACAGACGAGATGATTAATAACATTTTTAAACGGAGTTTCATGGTTACTTGAAATTAAACAGGCTTTTTTTATAAAGATGATAAGTGGATTATAGCAGTTGAAGAACTACAGGAATTAATTGCCGGAGAAAAAAAGATGTTAATTGGTTAGAATTGGAAAAAAATTAGTTAGTTCATTTCTAGATAATGAGCATAGAATGGATGTTTCATTACAGGAGTTTTTATAAATTATTTCCGTCAATCAACAGAAATATTGATGATATTATTTATTTTTATACAAGATTTAGATTTTTTTCTAAACGAGATGAATTTTTTTGCTTACAAAAAGATTAAAAACGAACTTTTGGATACATATAAATTATCAGATTTTTATTTCAAAACTTGAAAGACAACCAATTTTATCACATTTGATTTATCCAATATTTTTTTAAAAAGATACTTAATGCTTGTTCTTGAAAAAAATCCTAATTATAAGAAAATTAGTCAGTTGTCCTCAAAAGAGATAGCTGAGCGTATTGAAAATTTTAAATCTCATGATAAATCTACTTTTTCAATGGCTAGAGATAGAATATTTAAGTATTTGGTGGATAGATTACCAAGTGTAAATGATAGTATTCGTATTTCTGGTGGTGAAATTGCAGTTTTAAAAAAAGAAATTGCTAAAAAAGTTAGATTGATGTCAACCAGAAAACTTATTCAAAGTTTACCAAATTTATTACCTAGGTTAAAGCCTTGTATTATGATGTCTCCATTGACCGTAAGTACCTACTTTTCTTCAATTGACAATTGGCAATTTGATTTAGTTATATTCGACGAAGCATCTCAAGTTAAGACAGAATATGCAGTTGCAGCTATAAGTAGAGGAAAACAAATTATTGTAGCTGGAGATAGTAAACAAATGCCGCCAACATCATTTTTTGATTCCTCTAACGACGAAGGAGATTTGAAGGATGACGAAATTGATATTGAAGATATGGAATCTATATTAGATGAACTTAGTGTAAAAATACCTGAAACATATTTAAATTGGCATTATCGTAGTAAAGATGAATCATTGATTGCTTTTTCTAATAAAAAATTTTATAACAATAGACTATATACATTTCCAACTGACAATTCTGATATTCATAGCAATGTTCAGTTTACATTTATACCAGACGGGGTATGGGAATCGAAATTTGGAAATTCTATTGAAGCAGATAAAGTTATTGAAGTAATCAAAAACATTGCAATAAATTGTCCAAATAAATCTGTAGGTGTAGTTGCCTTTGGAATGAGTCAAGCACGAGTTATAGAAGATAAGTTATTCAAATTTAGAGAGGAAAATCCAGAATTAGAAGCATTTTTTGATGAATCGAAGCATGAACCATTCTTTGTTAAGAACCTCGAGAATGTTCAAGGAGATGAAAGAGATATAGTTATTTTAAGTGTTGGATATGGTAAAAATCCAGATGGTAAACTTAGAATGAATTTTGGACCTTTGACAAAGTCTGGAGGAGAGCGAAGATTAAACGTTGCTGTATCTAGAGCTAGGGAAACTATGCATGTTATTTCTAGTATTAGAGGAGTAGATATTCCGATAGAAGAAACTACAAATGAAAATAGAATTATTTTTAGAGATTTTCTAGAATTTGCGGAGAAGGGGATCCCGGCCTTACTTGGCTATGAAGAGCATGAAGAACAAAAATCTCCAGAATTTGATTCCGATTTTGAAGAAAATGTATATAATTTTTTAGTGACTAAAGGGTATAAAGTTCACACACAAGTAGGAGCTTCAGGATATAGAATAGATATGGCTATTATACATCCTAATATACCTGGGAGATATGTATTAGCTATAGAATGTGATGGTGCAGCCTATCATTCTTCGAAAACTGCTCGGGATCGTGATCGTTTACGTCAGGAAATTTTAGAGTCTAAAGGTTGGAATTTTTATAGGATATGGTCAACTTCTTGGATTCACGATAATGTCAATGAGAAGAATAAGTTAGTAAATGCCATTGAAAAATTAATAGAAAATTATTCTATGTTGTCAGATGATGTTGTGATAGAAAATGAAGAAACAATACCTTCTAATCTCATAACTGTTACTGATTCTAAAGTTGGAAATAATCTTCCAAGATATAATGGAGATGTTTATGACTTTGAAGAAAATTTATATGAATTATCTAATATTATTATGTTAGTTGCATCTAGATTTGTTGGCTATAATGTAAAGGATTTGATGCGCTATATTAATAAAGAGGTATTTGGGAAACTTCGTCTTACTCAAGGCTATATAGATGTTTACAGTTCGGCCTTTAGATTACTAATAGCCCATGATAGAATTGTGATTAAAGGAGGAATAATAGAATCAGTTACAAGATAAGCATGGTGCTAATAACTATAATCCAGAAGGTATAGGAAGGTATAGTATTAAAGATTGTGTAGAAAGAGGAAGAGGAAGGTTATTTTAGAATGGTGCTTTTAGGATTGTTAATTATCATTATATTTGGCTTAGCTGTGGCTATTTTAAAAAATGCAGTTGAAGGTCGTGATGTTAGATTTGAACTTGCAGTAGAATTAGTATTGATAGTTATTTACTTCATTCTATATCTGATTGTATTTAATTAAGAATTCTAGGTTTAAATAGTATAAAGCCATCTTCGGATGGCTTTTTAATGTAGATAACCTGTCTGAAAGCTTGACTTTGTATCCTGGTATATTTTCCAAGCACTTTTCTTGAAACCCTTTCCTTCTTCTGATAGACTAATACATAGTTTGAAAAAAGGAGACTTAACATGAAAAAATTTGTTGCTGAATTAATCGGTACTTTTATGCTTGTGTTCATCGGAACAGGAGCTGTTGTTTTTGGAAATGGTGTTGAAGGACTTGGACACCTTGGAATTGCTCTTGCTTTTGGTTTAGCAATCGTAGTCGCAGCTTTCTCAATCGGAACTGTTTCAGGTGCTCACTTGAATCCAGCTGTTTCTATCGCTATGTTTGTGAACAAACGTTTGTCATCTTCAGAACTTGTAAACTACATCCTTGGACAAGTAGTTGGTGCTTTCCTTGCATCTGGAGCTGTATTCTTCCTCTTGGCGAATTCAGGTATGTCAACTGCAAGTCTTGGTGAAAATGCCTTGGCAAATGGAGTAACTGTATTTGGTGGTTTCTTGTTTGAAACAATCGCAACTTTCTTGTTTGTCTTGGTTATCATGACTGTGACTTCAGCAAGCAAAGGAAATGGCGCAATCGCTGGTTTGGTGATCGGTTTGTCATTGACAGCTATGATCCTTGTGGGATTGAACATCACAGGACTTTCAGTAAACCCAGCTCGTAGCTTGGCTCCAGCTGTCTTGGTAGGTGGCGCAGCTCTTCAACAAGTTTGGATTTTCATCCTTGCACCAATCGTTGGTGGAGTTCTTGCAGCTCTTGTTGCTAAAAACTTCCTTGGAACTGAAGAATAATTCAACTATATCGTAAAAAATCCTACTCTCCATCTTGGAGGGTAGTTTTTTATATATAAAAAAACACTCCCATAACCAAATGTGGGAGTGTTTTGTGATCAACTCAATTCAGCAACGATAGCTTTGATTTGTTCAGCTGTGTGGACACCAGCCACTTGTTTAACCACTTGTCCATCTTTCTTGAAAAGAAGAGTAGGGATAGACATGATGCCAAATGAACGAGCAGTGTTTGGGTTTTCGTCAACGTCCATTTTAACGATCTTCAAGACATCTTCTGAAAGTTCTTCAGACAATTTGTCCAAGATTGGACCTTGCATACGACATGGGCCACACCAAGTAGCCCAGAAGTCTACCAGGACCAATCCATCTTTAGTTTCTTGTTCAAATGTTGCATCTGTAATTGCTTTTGCCATAGTATTTCTCCTTTTTAATTATATTGGCTTAAATCTTGTTTCATGAGATAGAAGAAGACATCTCCATAAGTCCCATGGTAGTCCAGAACATGACCCTTGTAGGTTAGTTTTTGGACAGGGTAATAGTCTGCGACACCAATCAGGCAGGCATGTTGAGAACGTTCAAATTCTTCGTATGACTCGAAGGTCATTGTTCTCTCTTGCTTGCTGGCATCTAAATAAGTGATTTTAATCATAGGATTCTCCTTTGCTAAATCATGTCTTCATTTTACTCCTCGGAAAAAGGAATGTCAAGAAAATTGATTGCGCACGCAAGTTTTTTCGTAAAAAAGTTTAGGAAAGCCAACTTGCTTTTGTTCCAAGGCTTTCTTCTACAGCTTTTTGTAGATAGGCAAGGGTGGTCTGGCCCTCCTTAGTGAGGCAGATAAAACTAGCTCGCTTGTCCTGATCGCAGCATCTCCGACTAAGTAAACCACAGTTTTTTTCTTCTAGGCGTGCCACCATCCGTGATACAGCGCTAGGGCTCAGATGAAGTTTATCTGGCAAGTCAATCTGTCTCAAAGATTTTTCTTGAGCCTGATTTAAAAAGTGCAAGAGGTAGAATTCTTTGAGCGTTAGACTTTGTTCGCTTTGCTCAGCGATCGTTTGCTCTAAAATAGCTTCTAGTTCTACTTGTCGGCAGTTAAAGTCAAACCATTTATCTAAGTAAGTCACGTCAATCTCCTTTCCTATATAATAGTTGTAAATAGCTTTATACATCTAAGATGCTTGCGCACGCAATTAGTATATAACTTTTTCCATGAGATAGCAAGAAAGATGTTTCTTGTGTATTTCCTTGAAATTTTCTGAAAAAAGAGTAAACTGGTATGCAGAAAGTCTATTTGTGGAGTATACGATGAAGTTATATGTTCAGTTAATGATTCTCTTTGTCATTTCGCTTATTGGTGAGGGAATTTCCGTTCTTTTCCATTTGCCTATCCCTGGAAGCATCATTGGTTTGATTATTTTATTTTTGGCCTTGCAGTTCAAGTGGCTACGGGTACGACATGTCAACATGGTTGGGAATTTTCTTCTGGCCAATATGACCATTCTCTTTCTGCCTCCTGCAGTTGGGATTATGGAGAAATTTGATGTGATAGCTCCTTATTTATTACCGATTATCTTGATTGTCTTTTTTGCGGCAGTGATAAATATTATCTTGATTGCGCTGGTCGTTCAGTTTATCAAAAAGCGTTATGAAGGGGATTACGAAGAAAGAGGTGCCAAATGAGCGAATTTGTATCCAATCCACTTTTTGGGATAGCCTTGTCTATCCTAGCCTATCTCGGAGGCATGATTATCTTTAGACGCTACCCTCATCCTCTGACGACTCCTTTACTGCTAGCAACATTGTTTATCATAGCATTTCTAAAAGTGACAGGTATTTCCTACGCGGCCTATTATCAAGGTGGGGTTTATTTGAATAACTTGATTGTACCTTCGACAGTAGCACTCGGGATTCCTCTCTATAAAAGTTTTCACCTCATGAAGCACCATGTTAGAAGTATTCTACTCAGTAGTTTCCTTGCTGTTGTTGTAAATACAGTTTTTACAGCTTTAGTTGCAAAATTTTTCGGCATGGATTTCTTCTTGGCGATTTCGCTTTTCCCAAAGTCTGTAACGACGGCCATGGCAGTAGGAATTACGGATAAGCTACAAGGGATAGCGACGATCACTTTGGTAGTTGTGGTAGCAACTGGCATTTTGACTAGCGTTATTGGACCAACACTTTTAAAATGGCTAAAAATAGACGACCCAGTAGCTGTTGGTCTTGCTCTTGGAGGAACTGGTCACGCAGTTGGGACTGGGACAGCTTTTCGCTATGGAGCTGTTGCGGGGGCTATGGGGGGCCTGGCTATCGGTGTCACCGGTATTCTCTACGTATTTGTCAGTCCCATCGTAGCAGGTTTGATATTGAGTTAAAAAATAATAATGTTATATTTCTTTGTGTAAAAAGAAGCCCCTAGCTTTATTCGCTAGGGGCTTCATTCATTATTGTAAGTTTACTTTGTTCTTTAAAATATAGTAGGTTCCAAGATAGAAGCCGACGCTAAGGATTAAGTCTTTGAAAATTTCAAAGGATAATACCCAATTGTAGTCGAAATCGATGCGAAGATTGAGAGTGACAAAGCCAAGAACAATTTGGATAGCGATGTAGGCGACAACCGCAAGAGCTGTACGGTATTCATTAAAGAGTTGACCGATAGAGATAGAAAAGTAGATACAAAGGATACTTGCAAGAGTGTTAACGATATAGGAAATCAAGGCTAACCAGAAATCATCTTGATAATTTTTGAGAATAAACTCGACAAAGTTGGATATTAAGACGTCTGGTTGAATCATGGACATGATAATGTAAAGGCTAAAGAAAGACCACTGTACTTGCCAAAGACCAAACAAAGGCTCCAAGGAGTTTAGAGGAGAGAATCTGGTGCTCAGATACTGGAAGGGTTAGGGTTAGATAGCCACGACGATCATAAACGCTTCCCTTAAACCGTTGAATAATCAAGATCAAGGTTGAGATACCCAAAGTAATAACCAGCCCCCCAAAAACCAGAGATAGAAAGACTAACATGACAACGCCCTTGTCTTGATAATAGGTGCTAGTAAGGGTGCTGCCCTGAATTCCTATGATGACAGATAGGGATAGTACAGCAGCATAGAGGGCTAAAAACCATTTGTTGACATTTTTAAATTCATAACGAACTAAATTCCAAAACATAAGAATCTCCTTTAACTAGGCTTTGAATTCATGACGGAAGAGCTGGTCGATAGACTCTCCTGATTCGTAGCGAATATCATCTACATTTCCTTGACGGACAACTTTCCATCCTTGAGGAAGACAATCTCATCCAAGATTGGTTCGATATCTGAAATCAAGTGAGTTGAAATCAATACAGTCGAAGTTGGAGAGTAGTTGTTGATGATGGTGTTCAAGATGTAGTCACGAGCTGCAGGATCGACACCACCGATTGGTTCATCAAGGACGTACAAACGAGCATCACGACTCATGACAAGGATCAACTGAACCTTTTCTTTGTTCCCTTTTGAGAGTTTCTTGAAACGGCTATTCTCATCGATACCAAGGTCACGAAGAAGACCTTGAGCACGTTCGAGATTGAAATCTTTATAGAAGGTCTTGAAAAAGGTAAGAGCTTCTTTGACTTTCATCTGTTCGTTGAGATAGGTCGTATCAGGTAGATAAGAAACGATAGCCTTAGTTGCTGGGCTTGGTTTCATATCGTTGATAAGAATACGCCCACCATCAGGTTGTAACAAGCCGTTGATTAGTTTAATCAGGGTTGTCTTTCCGGAACCGTTTGGGCCAAGGAGACCGACAATCTTTCCTGCCGGGATTTCAAGGGAAACATTTTGAAGAGCAGGGCTTGCTCCATAGAATTTTGAAACATTTTCAAACGTTAACAAGGTCATAGTCTAAACTCCTTTAATATAATCTCTCAAAACAGTTGGTAGTTCTTCTTTTTCATAGCCAAATTCTACCATGCCTGTTACAAATTGCTGCAGCTGTTCTTCTGATAGTTGCTTCCGGGATTGGAGGATTAAGTCCAAGTCCTCGGTGACAAAACGCCCTGCAGTCCGCTTGGTGTATACAAAGCCTTCTCTTTCTAGATCTGATAGGGCACGTTGGATGGTATTAGGATTGACGCCAGCCTCGCTAGCCAGTTCTCTGACAGTTGGCAGTTGTTGGTTGGGTTCTAGTTTATGGGAAACGATTTGCAGTTTGATCTTATCCATTATCTGCAAATAAATAGGTTTATTATTATCAAATGTCCAGGACATCACGGTCTCCTTTCTACAACTTCTTTTTGTATCACTTAAATAATACAACTAAACAAAAAACTTGTCAAGCCAAAAGGAGAATTATTTTGGGAATTGCTTAAAAAATGGTATAATGAAAAGAAAACGACAAGGAGGGGAAGGCATGCGTTGTCCAAAATGTGGCGCTACTAAATCAAGTGTTATCGATAGCCGTCAGGCTGAAGAAGGAAATACAATCAGAAGAAGACGTGAGTGTGAAGAATGCCAACATCGGTTTACAACCTATGAACGTGTAGAAGAAAGAACGCTGGTTGTAGTCAAAAAGGATGGCACACGGGAGCAATTTTCAAGAGATAAAATCTTTAACGGGATTATCCGTTCGGCTCAAAAACGTCCGGTGTCTAGTGATGAGATTGGTATGGTTGTCAATCGTATCGAACAAAAACTCCTCAGTCGCAATGATAATGAAATTCAAAGTGAAGATATTGGTTCGCTCGTCATGGAAGAATTGGCTGAACTGGATGAAATCACTTACGTTCGTTTTGCTAGTGTCTATCGTAGCTTTAAGGACGTGAGTGAGCTCGAAAATCTTCTCAAACAAATTACACAGTCTTCAAAGAAGAAAAAGGAAAAATAAATGAAGCCTAATGATCGTTTTTCTTTTCTAAAGAATAATCGGGTGTCGCAAGATCCCACAACTTTGGTGCAGTGCTACCTCCCGATTATCGGTCAGGATGCGCTGAGTCTTTACCTTTACACCCTAGCCTTTTGGGATAATGGGCAAAAGGAACATCTTTTTGCTGCTATTCTCAATCATCTCAATTTTGGGATGGATAGGCTCTTAAAAGCCTTTAAAATCTTATCAGCCTTCAACTTGGTCACTCTTTACCAAAATGGGGATGCCTATGAACTTGTTATTCATCCAACGCTTTCTAGTTCGGATTTCTTGCGTCATACGGTTTATCGTACCTTGTTGGAGAAAAAAATCGGTGAGCCAGCAGTTTCTGATTTGAGCCAAGAGTCTGCAGATGGAGAAGCTTTGACCGTTCCTTTGAGTCAGGCCTTTCCAGAGATAGAAGACATAGCTAACACTGAGGAAACGCTCGGAAAAGATAATTTTACAAATGATTTTGATTTGAATCATTTCCGTCAGCTCATGGCGAGAGATAATCTCCGTTTTCAAGATGAACAGTCAGATGTCTTGGAGTTATTTAAAATTGCTGATGAGAAAAAATGGACTTGGTTTGAAACCTATCAATTGGCCAAGGCGACAGCTGTTTCACAAGTTATTTCTGTCAAGCGTATGCGTGAAAAATCAGCGCAAAAATCTGTTTCGTCAGACTTCAGTCCCCAAGAAGCGACTATTATCAGGGAAGCTAAAAGCAAAACTGCTCTGCAGTTTTTAGCGGGAATCAAACAAACCCGAAATGCAGGAATTATCCAAGCTGAACGCGATTTGTTAAAACAGATGGCTGACTTGGGCTTGCTTGATGAGGTTATCAACATTGTTATACTCTTGACCTTCAATAAGGTTGATTCAGCTAACCTCAATGAAAAATATGCCATGAAAGTGGCCAATGATTACTCTTATAACAAAGTCAGGTCTGCTGAGGAAGCTGTACTTCGAATCAGAGAGAAGAATCAAAAGGGACAAGAACCGAAAACAGCAAATACAAGTCAGGGAAAAACCAATGTCCCAAAATGGAGTAATCCAGCATATAAAAATGAAACCAGCGAAGAAACTCGCTTGGAATTAGAACGCAAGAAAAAAGAAATGTTAGCCCGATTAGGAAAAGGAGGAGACTAGATGGAAAGTGTAGGAGATGTGCTTAAGGGTCATCCCAGCCGTTTTCAATACCAGGACTTGGTCCAGCAGATTGTAAAAGATCCAGATGTTGCGGCTTTTATCCAGAAGGAATCTCTCAGTCAGGAGGAGTTGAACCGTAGTATTTCCAAGTTTAACCAATACATCACTGAGAGAGATAAGTTCCTCCGAGGAGATACAGACTATATCGCGCGTGGTTACAAGCCTATCCTAGTCATGAACCATGGTTACGCGGATGTATCCTATGAGGAAACTCCGGAACTGATTGCGGCTGAGAAGGAAGCGGCTATCAAGAACCGTCTCAGACTGATTAATCTTCCAGCTAGTCTTAAAAAGCTAGCTTAGCTCAAGTTGATTTGGATGATTTGGGACGCATGCCAGTTTTTGAAAAGCTCTTCACCTTTGTTGAACAATATCCGGAAATCCGAAAAGGTCTCTACCTCTATGGAGACTTTGGAGTTGGAAAGAGCTTTATGGTAGCTGCCCTAGCCCATGATTTGTCTGAAAAACGTGGTGTTTCATCAACCCTTCTTCACTATCCTAGCTTTGTCATTGATGTCAAAAATGCTATCGGTGATGGGAATGTTAAGAATTTGGTGGATGAAATCAAGCAAGCTGAAGTCTTGATTTTGGATGATATTGGTGCGGAGCAATCAACACCTTGGGTTCGTGATGAAGTCTTACAGGTCGTTCTCCAATATCGTATGCAGGAAGATTTGCCAACCTTCTTTACCTCAAATTTCAATTTTGAAGATTTGGAAAAACATTTTGCTAAAGGCAAGAACGGAAACGATGAAACATGGGAAGCTAGACGCGTTATGGAGCGTATCCGTTATTTAGCAGAAGAAACACGACTAGAAGGAGAAAATCGCCGATGAGCGAAACAATCACATTAATGAAATCTCATACCTCGGTTCGCAGATTTAAAGAAGAAGCGATTCCTCAAGAGGACTTGAATGATATTTATCAGCTGCCCAAATGGCTTCTTCTTGGAAAAATTTCCAATCTTATTCTGTGATTCTAGTCAGAAGTCAAGAAAAGAAAGATGCTCTTTTTGAGCTAGTTCCTCAGGAAGCGATTCGTCAGTCTGCCGCCTTCCTCCTCTTTGTAGGAGATTTAAACCGTGCAGAAAAAGGGGCTCGTCTCCATACCGATACTTTCCAACCTCAAGGGGTGGAAGGACTCCTCATTACTGCAGTAGATGCCGCCTTGGCTGGACAGAATACCTTGCTTGCGGCAGAAAGCCTTGGCTATGGTGGAGTAATCATCGGTTTGGTGCGTTACAAATCTGTTGAAATAGCAGAATTGTTCAACCTTCCTGACTATACCTACCCAGTTTTTGGGATTGCACTTGGTGTGCCGAACCAAAAACATGATGTAAAACCAAGATTGCCACTAGAGAATGTTGTTTTTGAGGAAGAATACCAAGAACAAACAGCTGAGGCTATTGAAGCCTATGACCGTGTGCAGGCCGAATATGCAGGAGCTCGTGCGACTACCACTTGGAGTCAACGTCTTGCAGAGCAATTCGGTCAGCCTGAACCAAGCTCAACTAGAGAAAATCTTGAACAAAAGAACTTATTGTAGAAAGTGAGAAAACATGGCCTTACCAACTGTTGCCATCGTAGGACGTCCCAATGTTGGGAAATCAACCCTGTTTAACCGTATTGCAGGGGAACGCATCTCAATCGTAGAAGATGTCGAAGGAGTGACACGGGACCGTATCTATGCTACTGGTGAATGGCTTAACCGTTCTTTCAGTATGATTGACACTGGAGGGATTGATGATGTTGATGCTCCATTTATGGAACAAATCAAGCACCAGGCAGAGATTGCCATGGAAGAAGCTGATGTCATCGTTTTTGTAGTTTCCGGAAAAGAAGGCATCACAGATGCTGACGAATACGTAGCCCGTAAACTCTATAAAACTCATAAACCTGTTATCCTTGCAGTTAACAAAGTTGATAATCCAGAGATGCGAAATGATATCTATGATTTCTATGCTCTTGGCTTGGGAGAACCATTGCCAATTTCATCTGTGCACGGGATTGGTACAGGGGATGTATTAGATGCCATCGTCGAAAATCTTCCACATGAAGTCGAAGATGAAAATCCAGATGTCATTAAATTCAGTTTGATTGGTCGCCCGAATGTCGGAAAATCTAGCTTGATCAATGCCATTTTGGGAGAAGATCGCGTAATTGCCAGTCCTGTTGCTGGTACAACTCGTGATGCCATTGATACACATTTTACAGATGCGGATGGCCAAGAGTTTACCATGATTGATACGGCTGGTATGCGTAAGTCTGGTAAAGTCTATGAAAACACAGAGAAATACTCAGTCATGCGTGCCATGCGAGCTATTGACCGTTCAGATGTAGTCTTGATGGTCCTCAATGCCGAAGAAGGCATCCGTGAGTATGATAAGCGTATCGCAGGATTTGCACACGAAGCGGGTAAAGGGATGATCATCGTAGTTAACAAGTGGGATACTCTTGAAAAAGATAACCATACCATGAAAAACTGGGAAGAGGATATCCGTGAGCAGTTCCAATATCTGCCTTACGCACCGATTATCTTTGTTTCGGCTTTGACCAAGCAACGTCTCCACAAACTTCCAGAGATGATTAAACAAATCAGCGAGAGTCAAAACACCCGTATCCCATCAGCAGTCTTGAATGATGTCATTATGGATGCTATCGCCATCAACCCAACACCGACAGACAAAGGGAAACGTCTTAAGATCTTCTATGCGACTCAAGTGGCAACTAAACCACCGACCTTTGTGATTTTTGTCAACGAAGAAGAACTTATGCACTTCTCTTACTTGCGTTTCTTGGAAAATCAAATCCGCAAGGCCTTTGTATTTGAGGGGACGCCAATCCATCTGATCGCAAGAAAACGAAAATAAAATGACAAAAAGAAGAAGGTTTTCAGACCTTCTTTTTTGTAGCTGATACCAAGAACGTAGATCTAAATCTGTCATCAAATTAACATCATTTTCCTAGTCCTTGTCACGGTTTTGTAATGGAAACGTACTTTCTTTGTAAGATTCAAAATGCTATAATGCTCTAAACAATTTTCCTTGCACAAGGAGGTTATTATGAAAAAAGATAGATTGTTAAAGAATCCTTTCTTGGTGCGTCTACTTGGATTGCTGATGGTATTTTTCTTCCTATCAGCATTCACTGCACCTGAAAAACCAGACTATGGTATCTATGACCCAAATCATTATTTGACAGAGGAAGTAGTTACTCAGATTCGTGATTTGAATGAAGCCAATAGTCAAAAGGCAGAAAAGCTTCAAATAGGTGTCTATATCGTAGATAGTCTGGAAGGAGAAAGCATTGAAACGGTGGCTAATGAAACTGCCAGGGCTTGGAAGATTGGCTATTCAGGAGATAATTTTGGAAGTCTCATTGTAGTAGCTGTTCAAGACCGTAAATCAAGAATTGAAACCAGTAATAACACCGCCATTAGAATAACGGACTATCAAACCAAGCAGATCTTGGCAGCCAGTCGTACAGATTTTAAAACTGGTGACTATAGTAAAGGAATTCTAGCGATTGCCAAAGGATTGGACAATCAGTTTTATAGAGGAAGTGGAACATTTCCATCTGATGATTCCTCTGAAATCAAACGTTATTCTGATAGCATCAGTGGGAAAATCGAGTCGCAATAGTAGCTCGTCTAGTCATCGTAAGAATAGTGACCCTATGGACAATGTATTTGGAGTCGGGATAATCATTTATTTCATTATCGTATTGATAGCCATTATTAGAGGAGGCGCCGGTGGCCGAGGAGGAGATTCCTCTGACGGAGGATGGTGGTTTAGTGACTCATCTGACTCAGGTTCATCTTGGTCCGACTCAGGATCAGACTCCTCTAGTAGCTGGGACGGTGGCGGCTTCGATGGCGGTGGTTCATCCGATGATTGGTGATGCTCGTATAAAATTTAAGGAAATAAGTAGGTTTAGATATGAAAAATAAAGGAATTATTTATGTGTTGAGCATTTTGCTGGCTATTATCTTGCTAGGAGGTTGCTCAGTAGTAGGCACTTATAATGGTCTTGTCTCTGAACAAACCAAGGTCGAACAAGCGCAAGCTGATGTAGCGACAGCTCTTCAACGTCGTTCTGACTTGATTGGAAATTTGGTAGAGTCTGTAAAAGGCCAGATGAACCATGAGACAGAGGTTTTTACCAAGATTGCGGAAGCTCGTGCTAAAATTGGGAATGGCTCCGTAACTTCAAAAGAAAATCAAGAGGCTCAAGGAGAGTTGAGTTCAGCTATTTCACGTTTGATATCGCTAACAGAAAATTATCCAGAACTCAAGAGCAATCAAAATGTGGAACAACTCATGACGGAATTGGCTGGAAGTGAAAATCGAATCTTTGTAGCCCGCAAGGATTACAACAAAGTGGCAACAGAATACAATCAAAAATTAAGAAGTTTCCCAACAGTTCTTTTCGCTAATATGCTGAACTTTAAAGAGGCAGAAACCTTTAAAGAAAGCGAAGAAGCTAAGACAGCTCCAAAGGTTGACTTTGGTAATTCTACAACCAAAGAATAGGCTTGAAATTTCTAAAAGAAAATCAATGATTAGCAATAGTTTGAACATTTACAAAAAAAGGCTCTAAATGAGCCTTTTTTAGCTTGTATAAACACGGATTCTTTCTTGAAAAAATTTAGCGAATATGCTACAATAAAAAGAACATTCTAAAATATTCAGAATTTAAAGTAAGGAAAAAAATGGCAAATTTATTAAAAACAATCATCGAAAATGATAAAGGGGAACTTCGTCGCTTAGAAAAGATGGCTGATAAAGTCCTCAAATACGAAGATGAAATGGCTGCTTTGACAGACGAGCAGTTGCAAGCTAAGACAGAAGAATTTAAGCAACGTTATCAAAATGGTGAAACCCTTGATCAACTCTTGTACGAAGCCTTTGCGGTTGTACGTGAGGGAGCTAAGCGTGTTCTTGGACTTTTCCCATACAAGGTTCAGGTTATGGGTGGTATCGTTCTTCACCACGGTGACGTTCCAGAAATGCGTACAGGTGAAGGGAAAACCTTGACAGCGACAATGCCGGTATACCTTAATGCCCTTGCAGGAAAAGGTGTTCACGTAGTTACCGTCAACGAATACCTTACAGAACGTGACGCGACTGAAATGGGTGAGTTGTACTCATGGCTTGGTTTGTCAGTAGGGATCAACTTGGCTGCAAAATCTCCAATGGAGAAAAAAGAAGCTTATCTCTGTGATATTACATACTCTACGAACTCAGAAATTGGTTTCGACTATCTTCGTGACAACATGGTTGTACGTGCAGAGAACATGGTTCAACGTCCGCTCAACTATGCCTTGGTCGATGAGGTTGACTCTATCTTGATCGACGAAGCTCGTACACCATTGATCGTTTCAGGAGCTAATGCAGTTGAAACAAGCCAACTTTACCATATGGCTGACCACTTTGTGAAGTCTTTGGATAAAGATGACTACATCATTGATATTCAGTCTAAGACAATCGGTTTGTCTGATTCAGGTATTGACAAGGCTGAAAGCTTCTTCAAACTAGAAATCTTTATGATATCGAAAATGTGGCTTTGACTCACTTTATCGACAACGCCCTTCGCGCCAACTACATCATGATTCTTGATATTGACTATGTGGTCAGCGAAGAACAAGAAATCTTGATTGTCGACCAATTTACAGGTCGTACCATGGAAGGTCGTCGTTACTCTGATGGTTTGCACCAAGCGATTGAAGCTAAAGAAGGTGTGCCAATCCAAGATGAAACTAAGACATCAGCATCGATTACCTACCAAAACCTTTTCCGTATGTATAAAAAATTGGCAGGTATGACAGGTACTGGTAAAACAGAAGAAGAAGAATTCCGCGAAATCTACAACATTCGTGTTATTCCAATTCCTACTAACCGTCCGATCCAACGTATCGACCATTCAGACCTTCTTTACGCTAGTCTCGATGCAAAATTCAAGGCTGTAGTAGAAGATGTTAAGGCGCGTTACCAAAAAGGTCAGCCAGTCTTGGTAGGTACTGTTGCCGTTGAAACCAGTGATTTTCTTTCTAAGAAATTGGTTGAAGCAGGCGTACCACACGAAGTATTGAATGCTAAAAACCACTATAGAGAAGCGCAAATCATCATGAATGCTGGTCAACGTGGTGCGATTACAATCGCAACCAACATGGCTGGTCGTGGTACCGATATTAAGCTTGGTGAAGGGGTTCGTGAACTTGGTGGTCTTTGTGTCATCGGTACAGAACGTCATGAGAGCCGTCGTATCGATAACCAGCTTAGAGGACGTTCAGGTCGTCAAGGTGACCCAGGTGAGTCACAGTTCTACTTGTCACTCGAAGATGATTTGATGAAGCGTTTCGGTTCAGAACGTTTGAAGGTGTCTTTGAACGTCTTAATATGTCTGACGAAGCTATCGAATCTCGTATGTTGACACGTCAGGTCGAAGCAGCGCAAAAACGTGTTGAAGGAAATAACTACGATACTCGTAAACAAGTCCTCCAATATGATGACGTTATGCGTGAACAACGTGAGATCATCTACGCACAACGCTATGATGTTATCACTGCAGAACGTGACTTGGCTCCTGAAATTCACGCCATGATTCGCCGTACGATTGGACGAATTGTCGATGGTCATGCCCGTTCTAAACAAGATGAAAAACTTGAAGCGATCTTGAACTTTGCCAAGTACAACTTGCTTCCAGAAGATTCGATTACACTTTCAGACCTAGAAGGTTTATCAGACCAAGCTATCAAGGATGAACTTTACCAACGTGCATTGAAAGTCTACGATAGTCAAGTTGCCAAGCTTCGTGACGAAGAAGCTGTGAAAGAATTCCAAAAAGTATTGATTCTACGTGTAGTTGACAACAAATGGACAGACCATATTGATGCCCTTGATCAGTTGAGAAATGCTGTTGGTCTTCGTGGTTATGCCCAAAACAACCCTGTCGTGGAATATCAAGCAGAAGGCTTCCGTATGTTTAACGATATGATTGGATCCATTGAGTTTGATGTGACTCGCTTGATGATGAAAGCACAAATTCATGAACAAGAACGTCCCCAAACAGAACACCATATCAGTACGACAGCAACTCGCAATATCGCTGCGCAACAAACAAATCTTCCAGCTGATTTGGACCTAAGTCAAGTAAAACGCAATGACTTGTGTCCATGTGGTTCTGGTAAGAAATTTAAAAACTGTCACGGTAAACGACGTTAAGATTGACTAATTTCAGGCGGATGCCTAGTGAAAACTGAATTTTCGCTTGGCGTCCGTTTGCTTTATAAGGAGATGAATGATGGTATTTACAGCAAAAAGCCCTAAAATTAATATTGAAGAAGTTCGTAGTTTGTCTAAATTAGAAGGACAAGCGCTGGCCAATAAACAGCAACGCGATCAAGAGCTTGAAGCGATTATTCGTGGTGAAGATCAGCGTATTTTGTTAGTGATTGGTCCTTGTTCATCTGATAATGAAGAAGCAGTTCTCGAGTATGCCAAGCGATTGGCAAAACTGCAAGAAGAAGTCAAAGACCGCGTCTTTATGGTGATGCGTGTCTATACTGCTAAACCACGTACTAATGGTGATGGCTATAAGGGTTTGATTCACCAACCAAATGCCAAAGAAGCACCTAGTCTCATCAATGGGATCAAGGCAGTTCGTCATTTGCATTATCGTGTTATTTCTGAAACAGGAATGACGACAGCAGATGAAATGTTGTACCCAGAAAACCTTCCTTTGGTAGATGACTTGATTTCTTATATGGCAGTTGGAGCTCGTTCGGTTGAAGACCAACAACACCGTTTTGTAGCCAGTGGAGCAGATTTCCCAACAGGATTTAAAAATCCAACATCAGGAAATCTCAATGTGATGTTCAACGGTATTTATGCGGCTCAAAATAAACAGAGTTTCCTTTTCCTAGGGAAAGAAGTCGAAACTACAGGGAACCCTCTATCTCATGCCATTCTCCGTGGTGCCCTCAATGAATACGGGAAAAACATTCCGAACTATTACTACGATAATTTAATGGATACTATTGCCCAGTATGAAAAGATGGGACTTGAAAATCCATTTATCATCATTGATACCAACCATGATAACTCAGGGAAACAGTATATGGAACAAATTCGTATCGTACGTCAAACTTTGATTAACCGCGATTGGAATGAAAAGATTAAAAAACATGTTCGTGGCTTCATGATTGAGTCTTATCTAGAAGATGGTCGTCAAAATGAACCAGAGGTCTTTGGAAAATCTATCACTGACCCATGTCTTGGATGGGAAAATACTGAAGCTCTTGTTCGTGAAATCTACCAAAGACTAGGAGAATAATATGGCATTTATCGAGAAGGGTCAAGAAATCGATATTGAAGCAATCAAGGCGGAAACACAACTATCTGCAGAAACCTTGCAACATAAGGAAAGTCGTGACCAGGAACTAGCAGATATCCTTTCAGGAAAGGATGACCGTATCTTGTTGGTCATTGGACCATGTTCGTCTGACAATGAAGAAGCAGTACTTGAGTATGCTCGTCGTTTGGCAGACTTGCAGAAAAAAGTAGCCGATAAGATTTTCATGGTGATGCGTGTTTACACAGCTAAGCCACGAACCAATGGAGATGGCTACAAGGGCTTGGTTCATCAGCCAGATACTTCTAAAGCGCCAAGTTTGATTAATGGTTTGCAGGCAGTTCGTCAACTTCATTATCGAGTGATTACAGAAACTGGATTGACCACAGCGGATGAAATGCTTTATCCGGCTAATCTCGTCTTAGTTGATGACTTGGTGAGTTACCATGCAGTGGGTGCGCGTTCAGTAGAAGACCAAGAGCACCGTTTTGTAGCTTCAGGAATCGATGCACCAGTGGGAATGAAGAATCCAACCTCTGGAAATCTGTCTGTTATGTTTAATGCTATTTATGCTGCACAAAACAAACAAACCTTTCTCTTTCACGGCCAAGAAGTTGAAACTTCAGGAAATCCCTTGGCTCACGTAATCTTACGTGGAGCTATGAATGAATATGGGAAGAATGAGCCAAACTTCTACTATGAAACTCTTTTAGATGCTATTGGACGTTACGAGTCTATGGGGCTTGAAAATCCTTTTATCATGATTGATACCAACCATGATAATTCAGGGAAACAATATATGGAGCAAGTTCGAATTGTTCGTCAATCTTTGCTCAATCGTGACTGGAATGAAAAAATCAAGAAGACAGTTCGAGGCTTCATGATTGAGTCTTACTTGGCAGATGGTCGACAAAATCAACCAGAACTTTTTGGTTGTTCGATTACAGATCCCTGTCTAGGATGGGAAAATACAGTAGCCCTGGTAGAAGAAATCTATACTACCTTAACAAAATAAGTGAAAAGGATGGAGTTGGGGGTATCTCAACTCCTTTTGATAAAAATGATAGTTGGACACGGAATTGATATTGAAGAATTAGCTTCCATACAAAATGCAGTTAAAAAAAGAAAAGGTTTTGCCCAGCGTGTCTTGACAGACAAGGAAATGGAGCGTTTTGAAAGTCTCAAAGGTCGCAGACAGGTAGAGTTTTTGGCTGGTCGTTGGTCAGCTAAAGAGGCTTTCTCAAAGGCTATGGGAACGGGAATTGGGAAGTTGGGTTTTCAGGATTTGGAAGTTTTGAATAATGAAATAGGAGCTCCCTACTTCAGCAAATCCCCGTTTTCAGGAAAAGTTTGGCTATCAATCAGCCATACAGATCAGTTTGTGACAGCTAGTGTTATTTTGGAGGAGAATCATGAAAACTAGTCCACATAGACCAACTAAAGCCCTCATCGATCTGGGAGCTATCCGCTACAATATCCAACAAATGGGAGCGCACATTCCCAAAGATACCCTCAAATGGGCAGTTGTAAAAGCCAATGCCTACGGACACGGAGCGGTAGCTGTTGCAACAGCTATTCAGGATGATGTTGACGGCTTTTGCGTTTCTAATATCGATGAAGCCATTGAACTTCGTCAGGCAGGAATTTCTAAGAAGATTCTTATTTTAGGAGTATCTGAAGTTGAATCTTTTTCATTGGCTAAGGATTTTGATATTACCTTGACAGTGGCAGGATTGGAATGGATTGAGAATCTCCTTGCTGCTGAGTCAGACTTAGCTGGTTTAACCGTTCATCTTAAAATTGATTCAGGTATGGGGCGAATTGGTTTTAGAAGTGCAAGCGAGGCAGCACAAGCTCAAACTTTACTCAAGGAACATGGAGCAAATGTTGAGGGAATCTTTACGCACTTTGCAACTGCTGATGAAGAGTCGGATAGCTATTTTAAGCAACAGTTAGAGCGTTTCAAGGAAATACTTGCTGGCTTGCAAGAAGTACCAGAGTTAGTTCATGCTAGTAACTCCGCAACGACTCTATGGCATGCAGAAACGATTTTTAATGCAGTTCGCATGGGAGATTCTATGTATGGTCTCAATCCAAGCGGACAAGTTTTAGAATTGCCTTATGAACTGAAGCCAGCCTTGACCTTAGAAACTGCTATTGTTCATGTTAAAACAGTCCCAGCAGGGGCTTGTATGGGCTACGGAGCGACTTATCAGGCAGACAGTGAGCAAGTCATTGCAACGGTACCGATAGGTTATGCTGATGGTTGGACACGAGATATGCAGAATTTCTCAGTTCTGGTGGATGGACAATTGTGCCCTATCGTAGGGCGGGTATCCATGGACCAAATCACGGTTCGTTTACCTAAGCTGTATCCATTAGGTACCAAGGTAACCTTGATTGGCTCAAACGGTGACAAGGAGATTACTGCAATAGATGTTGCGGTTTACCGTGGAACGATCAATTATGAGGTAGTTTGTCTCCTCAGTGATCGAATTCCGAGAGAATATCATTAAGAAACAGAAGGAAAGGAGAAGAGCATGAATTTACATCAACCCTTGCATGTCTTACCTGGCGTGGGACCAAAATCAGCAGAGAAATATGCCAAACTAGGAATTGAAAACCTGCAAGATCTCTTGCTTTACTTTCCTTTCCGTTATGAAGATTTTAAGACCAAGCAGGTGCTAGAACTAGAAGATGGAGAAAAGGCAGTCCTATCTGGTCAGGTGGTGACGCCAGCTAGTGTTCAGTATTATGGTTTTAAGCGCAATCGCCTACGTTTTAGCCTTAAGCAGGGTGAGGTTGTGTTTGCGGTGAACTTCTTTAACCAACCCTACTTAGCAGATAAAATCGAGCTAGGAGCGGCTTTAGCAGTATTTGGCAAGTGGGATCGTGCCAAGGCAAGCCTCACTGGCATGAAGGTTTTAGCCCAAGTAGAGGATGACCTCCAACCTGTCTATCGTCTCGCACAAGGTATCAGTCAAGCAGGCCTTGTTAAGGTCATCAAGACCGCCTTTGATCAAGGATTGGATCTCTTGATAGAGGAAATCTCCCTCAGTCCTTGCTAGACAAATACAAACTCATGCCCCGTAGTCAAGCTGTTCGTGCCATGCACTTCCCTAAGGATTTGGCAGAATACAAACAGGCTCTTCGTCGAATCAAGTTTGAGGAACTCTTTTATTTCCAAATGCAATTACAGACCCTCAAGTCTGAAAATAAGGTTGATGGAAGTGGATTGGTTCTGAACTGGTCTCAAGAAAAACTAAGGGCGGTTAAAGAAAATTTGCCCTTTGCCCTGACCCAAGCCCAAGAAAAAAGCCTGCAAGAAATCCTATCAGATATGAAGTCGGACCATCACATGAATCGACTCTTACAAGGGGATGTTGGTAGTGGGAAGACAGTGGTTGCAGGTCTTGCTATGTATGCTGCTGTAACGGCAGGGTATCAGGCTGCCCTCATGGTTCCGACAGAGATCCTTGCAGAGCAACATTTTGAAAGTCTAGAAAGTCTATTTCCTGATTTGAAACTAGCTCTCCTAACAGGTTCATTAAAAGCTGCAGAAAAACGTACGGTTTTGGAAACTATTGCCAAGGGTGATGTTGATGTAATCATCGGTACCCATGCCCTTATACAGGATGGGGTGGACTATGCTAAACTCGGTTTGATTATCATCGACGAGCAACACCGTTTTGGAGTTGGACAAAGGCGTATTTTACGTGAAAAAGGAGAAAATCCAGATGTCCTCATGATGACGGCAACACCGATTCCACGGACTTTAGCTATCACAGCCTTTGGAGATATGGATGTTTCCATTATTGACCAGATGCCAGCTGGACGAAAGCCTATCGTGACGCGCTGGATCAAACATGAGCAACTGCCTCAGGTTTTGACTTGGTTAGAGGGGGAAATCCAAAAGGGTTCGCAAGCCTACGTCATCTCTCCTTTGATTGAAGAATCTGAAGCTCTGGATTTGAAAAATGCCATGGCCTTATCAGAGGAGTTGACAACTCATTTTGCAGGAAAGGCAGAGGTTGCTCTACTACATGGTAAGATGAAGAGTGATGAAAAAGACCAGATTATGCAGGAGTTCAAAGAGAGAAAGACAGATATTCTGGTTTCGACAACCGTTATCGAGGTTGGGGTCAATGTGCCAAATGCAACAGTCATGATTATCATGGATGCTGATCGCTTTGGACTTAGTCAACTTCATCAACTTAGAGGTCGTGTCGGTCGTGGGGACAAGCAGTCCTACGCAGTTCTAGTTGCCAATCCAAAAACTGATTCTGGGAAAGACCGCATGCGTATCATGACAGAAACGACCAACGGTTTTGTCCTTGCGGAAGAAGATTTGAAAATGCGAGGCTCTGGAGAAATCTTTGGGACTAAACAGTCGGGGCTACCAGAGTTTCATGTGGCTGATATCATCGAAGACTTCCCGATTTTAGAAGAAGCTAGAAAGGTAGCAAGCTATATCAGTTCTCTCCCTAACTGGCAAGAGAACCTAGAGTGGCACATGATTGCCTTGCATCTAGAGAAAAAAGAATTCCTGGATTAAGCTTTTTCTAAGAAAAATATAAGTTTGCTTTTAGGATTGTTATCTATACTAGAGTCATCAAAAAGAAACGAGGACTCTCTCATGACCATTAAAGTAAACTATCAAAAAACATTTCAAAAGGAAACTCAACCTTCTCCTAAATACTAAGAAAAGAGCGAAGTCGCTCTTTTTTATTTTTTTAAAACTACTTTCAGAGGGATTCTTGCAGGAGTCAGACATTAAATCCACTTTCCGTTTCCCTTTCTTTCTTGCATTGCTTTCCCATATGTGCTACAGTTATGATAACGGTTACAATACAAAGGAGTGTTTTATGAGAAATCCAGCATTAGTAGAAGAAATGAAAACATATAAAGGAAGAGATGAAGTTCCTCAAGATTTTGATGCTTTTTGGGATGGTGAGATTGACAAGGTTTCGGTCTTACCTGAATACCAACTAGAGGAACATAATTTTCATATTCCAAATTTGAAGTGCTATGAGTTAACCTTTAAAGGTACACGTGATGGTCTCGTTTATGCGCGTGTAGTTTTACCAAAATCAGAAGAGAGAGTGCCTGTCATTTTCCACTTTCATGGCTATATGGGACGTTGTTGGGATTGGACAGATATGCTAGCCTTTACCGTCGCTGGTTATGGTGTTGTATCGATGGATGTTCGTGGGCAATCCGGTTACTCACAAGATGGTTTGCGCTCACCACTTGGCAATACAGTAAAAGGCCATATCATTCGTGGTGCAGTAGAAGGAAAAGAGCAACTATTCTACAAAGATGTCTATCTAGATATTTATCAATTGGTTGAAATTGTAGCTAGTCTGCCTCAAGTAGATGAAGAGCAGTTGGCTAGTTACGGAGCTTCACAAGGTGGAGCGCTGGCTTTAGTGGCTGCAGGGCTCAATTCACGTATCAAACGAACTGTGGCTATCTATCCGTTCTTATCTGATTTTAGACGCGTATTAGAGATTGGAAATACCAGTGAAGCTTACGACGAGCTCTTCCGTTACTTTAAGTTCCATGATCCATTCCATGAAACAGAAGAACAAATCATGGAGACGCTTAGCTATATCGATGTGAAAAATCTTGCCCATCGAATCAAAGGTGAGGTGAGAATGATTACGGGTCTTGATGATGATGTCTGTTACCCAATCACCCAGTTTGCTATCTACAATCGTTTAACCTGCGAAAAGAGCTATCGTATCATGCCGGAATATGCTCATGAAGCCATGAATGTCCATGTCAATGATCAGGTATACAATTGGTTATGTGGTAGTGAAATTCCCTTTACCTATGTTGGCCAGTAAAAGTTTGTGAGATGAGCCTTGCCAAAGCAGGGCTCTTTTTGTGACAAAGCTCAGAAAGTAGTTTCAATTACTTCGAAGTCTAGAAACATATTGGGAAGTAAAATCTATTATATAGCAATACTCAAAAAGTAACATCTTTATTATATAATAAAGGTAAGATAAAATTTGAAAGGAGAAAATGGTCATCTTTTTGCAGCCAGAAAGAATGATAGACGCATCTAAAATCAAAAAGAATGGGAGACCATTCGATTGATACTTTTAACTTTCGATGTAGGAGAGTTAAAAATTTTAAGCAAGAAAGAAAGCGCTTTATTTTAGTGAAAATGAAAGGAAAAATATGAAACAGAGAGAATTTGATCAAAAAGAACGCTATGGAATTCGAAAATTGACAGTGGGAGCTGCATCCGTAGTCATTGGAACAGTTGTTTTTGGAGTTTCACCAGTTTTAGCTCAGGAAGCTCTAACAACTAATGGTGAAACAACTGGTCAAGCTTTGCCAGAATTGCCTAAAGAAGTAGAAACAGGAAATCTTGCTAATCTTGATAAGGAACTTGCAGATAAGTTGACAACAGCTACAGATAAAGGGACTGAAGTCAATCGTGAAGAATTACAAGCAAACCCAGGTTCTGAAAAACCAACAGAAGATGGAACCACTGAAACTACGGCTACTGAAAACGAAGAAGAGCCTGGGAATGTTCCTCGTGACTTTTATGCAAAAGAACTAGAGAATGTCAATACTGTTGTAGAGAAAGAAGATGTAGATACCAATGCAACAAATGGTCAACGAGTTGATTTGAATGATGAACTCGATAAACTGAAAAAACTTCAGAATGCAACTATTCATATGGAGTTTAAACCAGATGCATCTGCTCCTCGTTTTTACAACCTATTCTCAGTTTCTAGTGATACAAAAGTAAACGAGTATTTCACTATGGCAATCCTTGATAACACAGCTGTCGTTGAAGGTCGTGATGCCAATGGGAATCAATTCTATGGTGATTATAAAGATGCTCCTTTGAAAATCAAACCAGGTCAGTGGAACTCTGTAACCTTTACAGTTGAAAGACCAAAAGCAGATCAACCTAAAGGTCAGGTTCGCGTCTATGTAAATGGTGTCTTGTCGCGCACAAGTCCTAAGTCTGGTCGCTTCATCCAAGACATGCCAGATGTTAATCATGTACAAATCGGAACAACAAAACGTACAGGCAAAAACTTCTGGGGTGCTAATCTTAAAGTCCGTAATCTAACTGTTTATGATCGTGCCCTTTCTCCAGAAGAAGTTAAAAAACGTAGCCAGTTCTTTGAAAGAGGTGAATTGGCGAAAAAACTTCCTGAAGGTGCAGAAGTAACTGAAAAGTTAGATGTATTTGAAGGTGGTGTGAACCGCAAGCCAAATAAAGATGGTATTGCAAGTTACCGTATACCTGCACTTCTAAAGACAGATAAAGGTACCTTGATTGCCGGAACGGATGAAAGACGCTTGCATCACTCTGACTGGGGTGATATTGGTATGGTCGTTCGTCGTAGTGATGACAATGGAAAGACATGGGGAGATAGAATTACCATCTCTAATCCTCGTGACAATGAGAAAGCTAAAAATCCAGAATGGCCATCACCAGTTAATATTGACATGGCTTTAGTCCAAGATCCGAAAACCAAGAGAATCTTCTCAATTTATGATATGTTCCTCGAAGGGAAGGCAGTATTCTCTCTACCAGGGAAAGCACCACAAGCCTATGAGCAAATCGGTGATAAGGTTTACCAAGTCTTGTACAAACAAGGTGATGCGGGACGTTATACTATCCGTGAAAATGGTGAAGTTTTTGACCCTGAAAGTAGAAAAACAGAATACCGTGTTGTAGTTGATCCTAAACAACCAGCTTATAGCGATAAGGGTGATCTATACAAGGGTGAAGAACTAATTGGCAATGTCTATTTCGAATACAGTGACAAGAATATCTTTAGAGTTTCAAATACCAACTATCTATGGATGTCTTATAGTGATGATGATGGGAAAACATGGTCTGCACCTAAAGATATTACATACGGTATTCGCAAGGACTGGATGCACTTCTTAGGTACTGGACCTGGTACAGGGATTGTCTTGCACTCAGGACCTCACAAAGGTCGTCTCGTTATCCCAGTCTATACTACAAATAACGTATCTTACTTGAGTGGTTCTCAGTCTTCACGTGTTATTTACTCAGATGACCATGGTGAAACTTGGCAAGCAGGTGAAGCAGTCAATGATAACCGTCCAGTAGGTAACCAAACAATTCACTCTTCAACTATGAATAATCCAGGTGCTCAAAATACTGAGTCAACTGTTGTTCAGTTGAACAACGGAGACCTCAAACTCTTCATGCGTGGATTGACAGGAGATTTGCAGGTTGCAACAAGTAAAGATGGCGGAGCGACCTGGGAAAAAGATGTAAAACGCTATTCAGATGTCAAAGATGTCTATGTTCAAATGTCAGCTATTCATACTGTACAAGATGGTAAGGAATATATCGTCCTCAGTAACGCAGGTGGACCAGGACGTTACAACGGTTTGGTACACTTGGCACGTGTGGAAGCTAACGGAGAATTAACTTGGCTTAAACATAATCCAATTCAAAGTGGTAAATTTGCCTATAACTCATTGCAAGATCTTGGGAATGGTGAATTTGGTTTGCTATATGAGCGTGCTGATAGTCAACAAAATGAATATACCTTGTCTTATAAGAAATTCAACTGGGATTTCTTAAGTAAGGATATGATTTCTCCAACAGAAGCAAAAGTAAAAAATACTGTGGAGATGGGTCAGAATGTTATTGCTCTTGAGTTTGACTCTGAAGTTTTGGTTAACAAGGCACCAGTTCTTAAATTGGCAAATGGAAATTTAGTTCCATTCTTGACACAATACGATACGAAAACCTTGCTATTTGCAGTCAATAAAGAAGACATTGGTCAAGAGGTAAGAGAAATCGTATCAGGTGCGATTGAGAGTATTCATAATTTGCCAATCAATCTAGAGGGTGCAGGAATACCAGGTGCTATTCATGGAGAGTCTTCCTCTGTTGAAGAGCTTCCAGACTTCACAGGTGGCGTGAATGGTGAAACAGAAACCAATGAACTACCTGATTACGAAGGTGGAGCAAATGGAGAAGGAACTATCCAGGAGAAGCCAGAATTCACGGGCGATGTAGCCCCAGATGACACTCCAGTTCACACAAGCGAAGACTTCGCAGGTAGCGTGAATGGAGAAACGACAGTTAATGAGCTTCCAGAATACGAAGGTGGAGCAAATGGAGAAACAACTCTCCAAGAAACACCAGAGTTTACGGGTGGGGTTTCCCCAGTTGACACTCCAGCTAGCACAAGTCCAGACTTCACAGGTGGCGTGAATGGTGAAACAGAAACCAATGAACTACCTGATTACGAAGGTGGAGCAAATGGAGAAGGAACTATCCAGGAGAAGCCAGAATTCACGGGCGGTGTAGCCCCAGATGACACTCCAGTTCACACAAGCGCAGACTTCACAGGTGGCGTGAATACTGAGGAGGCTGTCGTAACGGAAATTCCAGAGTACACTGAACCTATTGATACAGCAGGCGACCAAGCAGCACCAATAGTAGAAATTCCGGAATTCACGGGTGGCGTCAATGCGGTCGAAGCAGCAGTCAATGAAGTCCCAGAATTCGTAGGTGGTGTGAGTGCAGTTGAGGATCTTAAGAATGAATTGCCTGAGTTCGTAGGCGGGGTCAACTCTATTCTAGCTCTCAAGCATGAACTTCCAGAATACGTAGGAGGAATTAATGCGGTCGAAGCAGCAGTCAATGAAGTTCCAGAATTCGTGGGTGGCGTGAATGCAGTTGAAGCGCTTAAGAATGAACTTCCAGAATTTACAGGTGAATCTAATGCAGTCCAAACACTTGAGCGAGAACTTCCAGAATTCACAGGTGATGTCAATACAGTCGAAGCGGCAGTCAATGAAGTTCCAGAATATAAGAGCGAGGAACAACCACTTGTAACTCTAGTAGCACTACAAGATAAGACTTACCAAGCTCCTGCAGCTCAACCACAACAACCAGCTCTCCCTGAAACAGGAAGTGAAGTTTCAACTTCTCTAGTATCTCTCGGTCTTGTTGGTATGTTCTTGGGATTGTTTGGAATGGCCAAGAAAAAAGAAGATTAATCTACTATTAAATCTTAAAGATATCTAAGAAAAATAGTGAAATTGAAAGAGTCTGTGACGGTGATTTGTTACAGACTCTTTCGTTTATAGAAAGCATAGAAAGTGCTGGAATAGCTAGATTGAAGATGATTCGAGTGGAAAGCTCCCCTCTGAAACTACTTTCAGGAGATTCTGTTTCATAAAATTGTTTTGAAACTTCAATCTATTCTAGTACAAGTTATTGAAAGCGCTTTTAAAATAATATATAATAGGCTCATAAGAAAAAAGAAAAGGAGGAAAGTGGATGCCACAGATCAGTAAAGAAGCTTTGATTGAGCAGATTAAGATGGAATCATCGTTTCTTGTCAGGCACTTCCTCACGAACCGCTTTATACAGAAGCGGGAGGTGTAATGCCCTTGCTAGTCAAAGCGGCTGAGCAAGGTGGAGCAGTCGGTATCCGAGCAAATAGTGTTCGGGATATTAAGGAAATCAAAGAGGTCACAAATCTTCCGATTATCGGAATTATCAAACGTGATTATCCACCACAGGAACCATTCATCACAGCTACTATGAAAGAAGTTGATGAACTAGCAGCTCTAGATATTGAGGTGATTGCTCTTGATTGTACAAAGAGAGAACGCCATGATGGCCTAGAGATTCAAGAATTTATCCGTCAAATCAAAGAAAAATATCCAAACCAACTCTTGATGGCTGACACAAGTACCTTTGAAGAAGGACTAACAGCAGTTGAGGCGGGAATCGACTTTGTCGGAACAACCTTGTCAGGCTACACATCTTATAGTCCAAAAGTGGATGGTCCAGATTTTGAACTCATCAAGAAACTATGCGATGCAGGTGTAGACGTCATCGCAGAAGGAAAAATTCATACACCAGAACAGGCTAAGCAAATCCTAGGTTACGGAGTGCGAGGCATCGTAGTTGGTGGCGCTATTACTAGACCAAAAGAGATCACGGAACGATTTGTTGCGGGGCTCAAATAAGACAATTAAAACACGAGGAGAGTGGTTGATTCGTAAAATAAAATGTAAACGCATACAAAGTTGTCAATACTCATTATCCGTTTTGGATACGCATATCATCATTTAGGAGAATACTAATGAAATTTAGAAAACTAGCTTGTACAGTACTTGCGGGTGCTGCTGTTCTATCTCTTGCTGCTTGTGGCAAATCAGACGCTAACAAAGATGCGGCTAAATCAGGTGGCGACTCTGCTGCTGCAACTACAGAAATTACTTGGTGGGCATTCCCTGTCTTCACACAAGAAAAAACAGGTGACGGTGTAGGAACTTATGAAAAATCTATCATCGAAGCTTTCGAAAAAGCAAACCCAGATATCAAAGTTAAACTAGAAACAATCGACTTCAAATCTGGTCCAGAAAAAATCACGACAGCTATTGAAGCTGGAACTGCTCCAGATGTACTTTTCGATGCACCAGGTCGTATCATTAATTACGGTAAAAATGGTAAATTAGCTGAGTTGAATGACCTCTTTACAGATGAATTTGTTAAAGATGTTAACAATGAAAACATCATTAAAGCAAGTAAAGCTGGTGATAAAGCATACATGTATCCAATCAGTTCTGCACCATTCTACATGGCTATGAACAAGAAAATGTTGGAAGATGCTGGTGTAGCTAACCTTGTTAAAGAAGGTTGGACAACAGATGATTTTGAAAAAGTCTTGAAAGCACTTAAAGACAAAGGATACACTCCAGGTTCATTGTTCAGTTCTGGTCAAGGGGGAGACCAAGGAACACGTGCCTTCATCGCTAACCTATACGGCGGTTCTGTAACAGACAAAGAAGTTACTAAATACACAACTGACGATCCTAAGTTCGTCAAAGGTCTTGAAAAAGCAACTAGCTGGATTAAAGATGGTTTGTTGAACAACGGTTCACAATTTGACGGTGGAGCAGACATCCAAAACTTTGCAAACGGTCAAACATCATACACAATCCTTTGGGCGCCAGCTCAAAACGGTATCCAAGCTAAATTGTTGGAAGCAAGTAAAGTTGAAGTGGTAGAAGTTCCATTCCCTTCTGATTCAGGCAAACCAGCTCTTGAATATCTTGTAAACGGATTTGCAGTATTCAACAACAAAGACGAAAAGAAAGTCGCAGCAGCTAAGAAATTCATCCAATTCATCGCAGATGACAAAGAATGGGGTCCTAAAGACGTAGTTCGTACAGGTGCATTCCCAGTTCGTACTTCATTTGGAAAACTCTATGATGATAAACGTATGGAAACAATTGGTAGCTGGACTCAATACTATTCACCATACTACAACACAATCGATGGATTTGCTGAAATGAGAACACTTTGGTTCCCAATGTTGCAAGCTGTGTCTAATGGTGACCAAGAACCTGCTGCAGCTTTGAAAGCATTCACTGAAAAAGCGAACGAAACAATCAAAAAAGCAGCTAAATAATAAGTCCTAAATAAAAACTGAAATCCCCCCTTTTCCCTGTGCATATCTGTGTACGAAAAGGGGGGCATTTGTTTAAAAATATAAGCAACTGACAGGTCAAAATTAAAATGAAGTTCTTACATTAGCTAATCTTTAAAAGAATTTCATTTTGATTTTAGATCAATGTCAGATGATAGTCAAAAAACAAAACTATTTGAAAGTGAGGTGCCAATTGTGAAAGTCAATAAAATTCGCATGAGGGAAACAATTATTTCATACGCGTTCCTAGCACCAGTATTAATCTTCTTTACCGTCTTCGTTTTAGCTCCAATGATCATGGGCTTCATCACTAGTTTCTTTAACTACTCGATGACTAGCTTTGAGTTTGTGGGCTTGGACAACTACATTCGTATGTTTAAAGACCCTGTCTTTACAAAATCTTTGATTAATACCGTAATCTTGGTAATCGGATCTGTACCAGTCGTAGTACTCTTCTCACTATTTGTGGCATCGCAAACTTACCAACAAAATGCCGTTGCTAGATCTTTCTATCGTTTCGTATTCTTCCTTCCTGTTGTAACAGGTAGTGTTGCTGTAACGGTTGTATGGAAATGGATTTATGATCCTCTATCAGGTATTTTGAATTTCGTACTTAAGTCAAGCCATATCATTAGCCAAAACATTTCTTGGTTGGGTGATAAAAACTGGGCTTTGATGGCGATTATGATTATTCTTTTGACAACATCAGTTGGTCAGCCAATCATCCTTTACATCGCTGCAATGGGTAATATTGATAACTCACTTGTTGAAGCGGCGCGTGTCGACGGAGCTACTGAGTTACAAGTTTTCTGGAAGATTAAATGGCCAAGCCTCCTTCCAACAACTCTTTATATCGCAATCATTACAACCATCAACTCATTCCAGTGTTTCGCTTTGATTCAGCTTTTGACTTCAGGTGGTCCAAACTACTCAACAAGTACACTTATGTACTACCTATACGAGAAAGCCTTCCAATTGACTGAGTATGGCTATGCCAATACTATTGGTGTATTCTTGGCAGTTATGATCGCAATTGTCAGCTTTGTTCAATTTAAAGTACTTGGAAACGACGTAGAATATTAATAGAAAGGAGACAGCTATGCAATCTACACAAAAGAAACCTTTAACAGCTTTCACTGTTATTTCAACCATCTTCTTGCTTTTATTGACTGTACTGTTTATCTTTCCATTCTACTGGATTTTGACAGGTGCATTCAAATCACAACCAGATACCATTATGATTCCACCACAATGGTTCCCTAAAGCTCCAACAATGGAGAACTTCCAACAATTGATGGTGCAAAACCCAGCCTTACAATGGATGTGGAACTCAGTCTTCATTTCATTGGTAACTATGTTCTTGGTTTGTGCAACTTCTTCCCTAGCAGGTTATGTATTGGCTAAGAAACGTTTCTATGGACAACGCATTCTATTCGCTATCTTTATCGCTGCCATGGCTCTTCCAAAACAAGTTGTCCTAGTACCATTGGTACGTATCGTCAACTTCATGGGAATCCATGACACTCTTTGGGCGGTTATCTTGCCTTTAATCGGATGGCCATTTGGGGTCTTCCTCATGAAACAGTTCAGTGAAAACATTCCAACAGAATTGCTCGAATCTGCTAAGATTGATGGATGTGGTGAGATTCGTACTTTCTGGAGCGTAGCCTTCCCAATCGTGAAGCCAGGATTTGCAGCTCTTGCAATCTTTACCTTCATCAATACATGGAATGACTACTTTATGCAGTTGGTTATGTTGACATCTCGTAACAACTTGACCATCTCACTCGGGGTTGCGACTATGCAGGCTGAGATGGCAACCAACTATGGTTTAATTATGGCAGGGGCTGCTCTTGCAGCTGTGCCAATCGTAACAGTCTTCCTTGTCTTCCAAAAATCCTTCACTCAAGGTATTACTATGGGAGCCGTTAAAGGTTAATACTCTGCGAAAATTGAATATAGTACAATCTGTTTATCAGTATGCAGAAGTATAGTTGATAGACTAAGAGAATACAGGATATATAAGTGTCTACAAAATGGAGAGGAGTTGGTTACTTCACGAAGTTTTGTTAGACACTTATAAACTTACTGGCTAGACATTTTGTGTCTGAAGATAACAATCAGGTAAAGGAAATTACTATGATTTTTGATGATTTAAAAAACATTAGCTTTTACAAGGGAATTCACCCAAATCTCGATAAGGCCATCGATTATCTCTATGAGCATCGTAAAGATAACTTTGAATTAGGGAAATACGATATTGATGGAGATAAGGTCTTCTTAGTTGTGCAAGAAAATGTTCTCAACAAAGAAGAAAATGATCGCTTTGAGCATCATAAAAACTATGCAGACTTACATTTGTTAGTTGAAGGACATGAGTATTCTAGCTACGGTTCTCGTATAAAAGATGAGGCTGTAGCCTTTGATGAAGCTAGCGATATTGGCTTTGTTCATTGTCACGAACAATACCCACTCTTGTTGGGATATCACAATTTTGCAGTTTTCTTCCCAGGAGAACCTCATCAGCCTAACGGTTATGCAGGTATGGAAGATAAAGTTCGCAAATATTTATTTAAAATTTTAATCGATTAGTCAGTTAGGAGGAGAAACAATGGCACATAAAGGATCTGGATTGATAAAAGCGGCATTCGATACGGATAACTTTCTGATGCGTTTTTGCGAGAAAGTTTTAGATATCGTGACGGTTAACCTACTCTTTGTTGTGTCTTGTTTACCTATTGTAACTATTGGAGTAGCTAAAATCAGTCTCTATCAGACAATCTTTGAAGTGAAGCGCAGCCGTCGTATTCCTGTTTTCAAAATCTATATTAGAGCCTTTAAGCAAAATTTGAAATTAGGTTTTCAGTTAGGTTTGCTGGAATTAGGAATCTTTTTGATCAGTGTGATTGACTTATCACTATTTTGGAGTCAAACTGGTGTTGCCTTTCAGCTCATTAAAGCTATTTGCTTGGGAATTCTGATATTTTTAACACTAGTTATGTTGGCTAGCTATCCAATTGCTGCACGCTATGAATTAACTTGGAAAGAAGTGCTCCAAAAGGGCTTACTTTTGGTAAGTTTTAACTTCGTTTGGTTCTTCTTGATGCTTGCGATTATTTTGTTAATCATTATGCTTCTCTATCTATCAGGCTTTACTCTAGTGCTTGGTGGTTCAGCATTTCTACTCTTTGGCTTTGGTCTTCTTGCCTTTTGCCAAGTTGGATTAATGGAAAAATTGTTTGCTAAATATCAAGCAGATTGAAAACGATATGAAACTACTTTCAAACAAGAAAAGCTATGGGAGATGAATAGAAATTAAAATCTAAGTGGCTAAGATGTATTGAAAGCGCTTTTTACAAGGTGTATACTAAAATAGTAAAAAATCATCTGCTCAAAGCAGAAAAAAGAAATCTTAGGAGAAATCTATGTCAGATTTAAAAAAATATGAAGGTGTCATTCCTGCCTTCTACGCATGTTATGATGATGCGGGTGAAGTTAGCCCAGAACGTACTCGTGCCTTGGTACAATACTTTATTGATAAAGGTGTTCAAGGGCTTATGTCAACGGTTCTTCAGGTGAATGTATCTACCAAAGTGTAGAAGACCGTAAATTGATCTTGGAAGAAGTTATGGCAGTTGCTAAAGGTAAATTGACTATCATTGCTCACGTTGCTTGTAACAATACAAAAGATAGTATCGAACTCGCTCGTCATGCAGAAAGTTTGGGAGTGGATGCTATCGCAACAATTCCACCAATTTACTTCCGTTTGCCTGAATATTCAGTAGCAAAATACTGGAACGACATCAGTGCTGCAGCACCAAACACAGATTACGTTATTTACAACATTCCTCAATTGGCAGGTATCGCTTTGACTCCAAGTCTCTATACAGAAATGTTGAAAAATCCACGTGTTATCGGTGTTAAAAACTCTTCAATGCCAGTTCAAGATATTCAAACTTTTGTAAGTCTTGGTGGTGATGATCATATCGTCTTTAATGGTCCAGACGAACAATTCCTAGGTGGACGTCTCATGGGAGCAAAAGCTGGTATCGGTGGTACTTATGGTGCTATGCCAGAACTCTTCTTGAAACTCAACCAATTGATTGCGGATAAAGACCTAGAAACAGCACGTGAATTGCAATACGCTATCAACTCTATCATCGGTAAATTAACTGCAGCTCATGGAAATATGTACGGCGTTATCAAAGAAGTCTTGAAAATCAATGAAGGACTTAACATCGGATCAGTTCGTTCTCCACTTACACCAGTGACCGAAGAAGATCGTCCAGTTGTAGAAGCAGCTGCTCAATTGATTCGTGAATCTAAGGAGCGTTTCCTCTAATCAATAGGAGGCTTTATGACTAATTACGTTGCAATTGATATTGGTGGAACTAATATCAAATATGGTTTAATTGATCAGGATGGACAACTTGTAGAGTCTAACGAAGTAGCGACTGAGGCTCACAAGGGTGGTCCACACATCTTACAGAAAACAAAAGATATCGTAGCTAGCTATCTAGAAAAAGGACCAGTGTCAGGTGTAGCAATTTCCTCGGCGGGAATGGTTGATCCTGATAAGGGTGAGATTTTCTACGCTGGTCCACAGATTCCAAATTATGCCGGAACCAAATTTAAAAAGGAAATTGAAGAAAGCTTTAACATTCCTTGTGAAATTGAAAATGATGTTAACTGTGCAGGGCTTGCTGAAGCTGTCTCTGGTTCAGGAAAGGGTGCAAGTATTACCCTTTGCTTGACGATTGGGACTGGTATCGGTGGTTGCTTAATCATTGATGGGCAAGTTTCCATGGCTTTAGTAATTCTGCCTGTGAAGTTGGTTATCTGCACATGCAGGATGGAGCCTTCCAGGACTTAGCGTCTACGACAGCTCTTGTTAAGTATGTGGCTGATGCACATGGAGATGAAGTGGAACAGTGGAACGGTCGCAGAATTTTCAAAGAAGCTACCGAAGGCAATAAACTCTGTATGGAGGGGATTGACCGTATGGTGGATTACCTTGGTAAGGGTCTCGCAAATATTTGTTATGTTGCCAATCCAGAAGTTGTCATCCTTGGTGGTGGGATCATGGGGCAAGAAGCAATTTTGAAACCAAAAATCCGTAAGGCTTTGAAAGATTCGCTTGTTCCAAGCTTAGCAGACAAGACTCGACTTGAATTTGCCCACCATCAGAATACTGCTGGCATGCTCGGTGCTTATTATCATTTCAAAACAAAACAATCCTAAATTGGCCTTGCCAATTTAGGATTTTTAAATAAAGGCAAATACTAACTTGCTTACTGCTGGCAAGGTATCTTGCATTTTTGACTTCGATATAGTATATTTAAGTTAATTCAAATATATATCAGTAATACCAATAGATATGAACTAAAGGAGAGCAATCATTGACCTATAATCAACAAGAAAAATATAACAGTAAAGTAAGCTCCCTTGAGGATCAAGAAACAGAAATTGCTGCTTACGGTCCACTTCCAAGCAAGGCTCAATTGGACTACCACAAGGAAGAATTGGCTGCCTTCATCCACTATGGTATGAACACCTATACTAACTCTGAGTGGGGGAACGGTAGAGAAAATCCTCAGTACTTCAATCCAACTAACCTTGATACAGATCAGTGGATTAAGACTTTGAAGGATGCTGGGTTCAAACGAACAATCATGGTTGTAAAACACCATGACGGATTTGTGATTTATCCATCTAAATATACAGACCATACGGTCGCTGCTAGTCCGTGGAAAGATGGTAAGGGAGACCTTCTCGAAGAGATCTCTAAATCAGCGACTAAGTATGACATGAATATGGGTGTTTACCTATCACCATGGGATGCCAACCATCCTAAATATCGTGTTGCAACTGAGAAAGAGTACAACGAATACTACCTCAACCAACTCAAGGAAATCCTTGGCAATCCTAAATACGGAAACAAAGGTAAGTTTATCGAAGTTTGGATGGACGGTGCGCGTGGTAGCGGAGCTCAAAAAGTAACTTATACCTTTGATGAGTGGTTCAAGTACATCAAGGAAACTGAAGGAGATATCGCTATCTTCTCTGCTCAACCGACAAGTGTCCGTTGGATCGGTAATGAACGTGGTATCGCCGGAGATCCGGTTTGGCATAAGGTCAGGAAAGCTAAAATCACTGATGATGTGAAGAATGAATATCTCAACCATGGAGATCCAGAAGGAGACATGTACTCAGTTGGTGAAGCAGACGTTTCTATCCGTTCAGGTTGGTTCTACCATGACAATCAACAGCCAAAATCAATCAAAGATTTGATGGATATCTACTTCAAGTCTGTTGGTCGTGGAACGCCACTTCTCCTCAATATTCCACCTAATAAAGAAGGTAAATTCGCAGAAGCAGATGTCGCTCGCTTGCAAGAATTCCGAGCAACCTTGGATCAAATGTATGCGACTGACTTCGCTAAGGGTGCAACTGTAACTGCAAGTTCTACTCGTAAGAATCACTTGTATCAAGCAAGTCATTTGACAGATGGTAAGGATGATACCAGCTGGGCACTAGCAAATGATGCTAAGACAGGTGAATTTACTGTCGATCTTGGACAAAAGAGACGTTTTGACGTAGTCGAACTCAAAGAAGATATCGCTAAGGGTCAACGTATCTCTGGCTTCAAGGTTGAAGTTGAACTTAATGGACGTTGGGTACCATACGGTGAAGGTTCGACTGTTGGCTATCGTCGTCTTATCCAAGGTCAACCAGTAGAGACGCAAAAGATTCGTGTAACCATTACTGGTGCACAAGCGACTCCAATCTTGACAAACTTCTCTGTTTATAAGACACCAAGTAGTATCGAGAAAACAGATGGTTACCCTCTAGGACTAGATTACCATTCAAATACAACTGCTGATAAAGAGAATACAACTTGGTATGATGAATCTGAAGGCGTCCGCGGAACATCTATGTGGACTAACCAAAAAGATGCTAGTGTTACATACCGTTTCACTGGAACAAAAGCATATGTAGTGTCTACAGTTGATTCAAACCACGGTGAAATGTCCGTTTACGTGGATGGTCAAAAGGTTGCAGACGTACAAACCAATAATGCAGCTCGTAAACGTAGCCAGATGGTTTATGAAACTGAAGACTTGGCTCCAGGTGAACATACCATCAAACTCGTTAACAAAACTGGTAAAGCTATTGCAACGGAAGGTATCTACACGCTCAACAATGCTGGTAAAGGTATGTTTGAGATGAAAGAAACGACCTATGAAGTTCAAAGGTCAACCGGTTACTGTAACAATTAAGCGTGTTGGTGGTAGCAAAGGAACAGCAACAGTCCATGTTGTAACAGAGCCAGGAACAGGGGTTCATGGTAAAGTGTACAAGGACACAACAGCTGACCTAACCTTCCAAGATGGTGAAACTGAGAAAACAATCACGATTCCAACGATCGACTTTACAGAGCAAGCTGATTCAATCTTTGACTTCAAAGTGAAAATGACTAGCATTTCTGACAATGCCCTTCTTGGTTTTGCTTCAGAAGCTACGATTCGAGTGATGAAAGCTGAATTATTTTAGAAAAATTAGCGAGTATAGATAAATGTCTATCGAGATTTTATGCAAAAAATTTTGAATGATAAAAAATCCTAAATTGTTAAAATCAATTTAGGATTTTCCCTTTCTGTGATTTCTACGATAACCATTCAGTCTATTATTCTCCCAATAGCTATTAAAGATTTTTTCTTTACTTTCACGATCAATCTCTAGGAAATAAGCGTAGAGTAAATCAATGATAATCAGCATTGGAATCTGAGCAGAAATTCGTTGAATATAAGATGCTTGGTTTTGGCTTGCGACCAAAACAGTTTCTGTAAATGCCTGAGTATCCTTATTCGGTGAACTTGTAAATAGAACTGTCTTAGCTCCCATATCCTGGGCATCTAATAAACTATCGATGATGGACGGTGTTGTTCCTGAGAGGGAAAAACCAAAGACCAGACATTTTTCATCAATGATACTAGTTGTCCAGGCAAAACCATCTGGATCTGTTAAGGCTTCACAGACGACACCCAATCTCATAAAACGTAGCTTCATCTCACGTGCGACTAGACCAGAACTCCCAGTTCCGAAAAAATACACGCGTTCTGATTGCTCAATCATCTGAGCTACACGTTCCAACTGCTCATCGTCAATCAATCCTTGAGAAATTTCTCGCACATTTGCATAACTTCTGAGAACTCGTTGAGTCAAAGGATTCATATCCTGTTGAGGAGCAGAAAGAGTGTCTTTTTGTTGCTGATATTTGAAGATGAATTCTCGATAGCCCTTAAAACCACACTTCTTGGCAAAACGAGTGAGCGCCGCCTGGGAAATATGAAGTTTTTGCGTGACTTGTTGAGAGGATAAGTCATCATTTATGGTATCTGCCTGCAGAAAATAGCGGGCAATTTCTTGCTCTAAATCGGTCATCTCTTCAAAGTGAAGGTCGATAATCGTAGAGATATCTTGCTTATTCATGGAACTCCTTTTATAGCTATTTGCCAAAATTACTTTGACAAATCTAACAAATAAAATAGCGCTTACCTCCATTATATCATAGAAAATACTTTTTGGACCAAAAAGGAAAAGTCTTTTCTTTTTCCATAATTTTCTACCTAAATTATGGTACAATGAAGAGTGTGATTTTGATTAGAAATGAGATTGATGTGTATGAGAAAATTCAATAGCCACTCGATACCGACACGGCTTAATTTGTTATTTGCAATCGTCATCTTGCTCTTTTTAGCAATTATTGGTCGTTTGCTTTATATGCAAGTTCTTCATAAGGATTTTTATGAAAACAAACTCGCTTCTGCTAGCCAAACTCGAGTAACCATGGGTTCTGCTCGCGGAGAAATCTATGATGCAACAGGGAAACCTTTAGTCCAAAATACCGTTAAACAAGTTGTTTCCTTTACACGAAGCAACAAGATGACTGCGGCTGATTTGAAGGATATTTCTAAAAAATTATTGACCTATGTCACAGTCACCTCTCCAGAGTTGACGGACCGTCAAATGGCTGATTACTACTTGGCTGATGCTGAAGTTTATAAGAAGACAGTTGAAGCTCTTCCAAAAGATAAACGATATGATTCAGATGGCAATCAACTTTCCGAATCTGAACTCTATAACAACGCTGCTGAGAGTATTACTTCCAGTCAATTAAACTACTCAGAGGATGAAAAGAAGGCAATCTATATCTTTAGTCAGCTCAATGCAGTAGAAAATTTTGCGACAGGAAATATTCAAACGGATCCTTTGAGCGATACACAGGTAGCTGTGATTGCTTCTGCATCTAAGGAATTGCCAGGTATTTCCATCTCTACTTCATGGGACCGAAAAGTCTTAGAAACTTCTCTTTCATCTATAGTTGGAAGTGTTTCGAGTGAAATCTGGTCTTCCAGCAGAAGAAGTGGACGCTTATTTGAAAAAAGGTTACTCACTCAATGACCGTGTTGGGACTTCCTATCTTGAAAAGCAATACGAAGAAGTCTTGCAAGGAAAACGTACCGTCAAGGAAATCCATTTGGATAAGCACGGTGACATGGAGAGTGTAGAGAATATCGAAGAAGGAAGCAAGGGGAAAAATATCAAATTGACCATTGATTTGGCCTTCCAAGATAGCGTAGACAGTCTCTTGAAGAGTTATTTCAACTCAGAACTTGCCAATGGTGGAGCCAGATATTCAGAAGGTGTCTATGCAGTAGCCCTCAATCCTAAGACAGGTGCTGTATTAGCCATGTCAGGAATGAAGCACAATGTAGAGACTGGAGAACTGACCACAGACTCACTCGGAACTGTCACCAATGTCTTTGTTCCAGGATCTGTCGTTAAGGCAGCTACCATCAGTTCAGGTTGGGAAAATGGGGTCTTGTCAGGAAATCAAACCCTGACAGATCAACCAATCGTCTTCCAAGGTTCTGCGCCTATCAATTCCTGGTATACCCCTTATTATGGTTCTTTCCCGATTACAGCAGTTGAGGCTCTAGAATATTCATCTAATGCCTACATGGTTCAAACTGCGTTAGGAATGATGGGTCAGACCTATCAACCAGAGATGACAGTCAAAACCAACCAACTTGAGTCTGCCATGGGAAAACTACGCTCAACCTTTGGTGAGTATGGTTTAGGCGTGTCTACAGGAATTGACCTACCAGATGAATCAACAGGCTTTATCCCTAAAGACTATGATTTGGCCAACTATCTAAATAATGCCTTTGGACAGTTCGACAACTACACACCGATGCAGTTAGCTCAGTATGTAGCAACGATTGCCAATAATGGTGTCCGCTTAGCTCCTCATATCGTGGAAGGAGTCTACGACAACAACGAACAAGGTGGTTTGGGAGAACTCATTAAGCAAACGGACAGCACAGAAATGAATAAGATTAATATTTCTGAGTCTGACATGTCTATCTTGCAACAAGGCTTTTACCAAGTATCGCATGGGACAAGTGCTCTTACGACAGGTCGCGCCTTTTCAAATGGAGCGTCAGTCTCTATTAGTGGTAAGACTGGTACAGCCGAAAGTTACGTCAATGGTGGTCAAAAAGCCAACAATACTAATGCCGTGGCCTATGCACCGACAGATAATCCGCAGATTGCAGTCGCAGTCGTTTTCCCACATAATACGAATCTAACTAATGGTGTCGGACCTTCGATTGCTCGCGACATTATCAATCTATACAACCAACACCATCCAATGAACTAGAAAGGAAGCCATGCTTTACCCAACACCTATAGCTAAACTGATTGACAGTTATTCTAAACTTCCGGGTATCGGGATTAAGACAGCAACCCGACTGGCCTTTTATACCATTGGGATGTCGGATGACGATGTCAATGAATTTGCAAAAAATCTCCTTGCAGCCAAGCGAGAATTGACCTATTGCTCTATTTGTGGGCGTTTGACAGATGATGATCCTTGTTCTATCTGTACCGATCCTAGCCGTGACCAGTCTACGATTCTGGTTCTGGAGGATAGCCGAGATGTTGCTGCTATGGAAAACATCCAGGAATACCACGGACTTTACCATGTTTTACACGGCTTGATTTCCCCTATGAATGGAATTAGCCCAGATGACATCAACCTCAAAAGTCTCATGACTCGTCTCATGGATAGCGAAGTTTCAGAGGTCATCGTAGCCACCAATGCAACAGCTGATGGTGAGGCGACCTCTATGTATATCTCTCGACTACTTAAACCTGCAGGGATTAAGGTTACTCGTCTAGCAAGAGGTCTAGCAGTAGGAGCAGATATCGAATATGCGGACGAAGTAACGCTCCTAAGAGCTATTGAAAATCGTACAGAACTTTAGTCTGTAAGGATATAGAACAGGTAATTAGTTAGCAGATAAGATTTCAAGAAATCAAGAGACTAGATTTATTTTTAATCCAGTCTCTTTTGTGCTATTCAAGTTTAAAAAAATAAACAAATGTGATATACTAAAAAGCGAGTATTCTAGTAGAAATAGGACAATCATATGAAACAAACAATTATTCTATTATATGGTGGGCGCAGTGCAGAGCGTGAAGTATCTGTATTGTCAGCTGAGAGTGTCATGCGTGCGGTTAACTATGACCGTTTTGAAGTCAAAACTTTCTTTATCAGCAAGTCTGGTGATTTTATCAAAACCCAAGAATTTACCCAAACTCCTAGCCAAGATGAACGTCTCATGACCAATGAAACGATTGATTGGGACAAGAAAATTGCTCCAAGTGCCATCTACGAAGAAGGCGCAGTTGTTTTTCCAGTTCTTCATGGACCTATGGGAGAAGACGGTTCCGTTCAAGGTTTCCTAGAAGTCTTGAAAATGCCTTATGTCGGTTGCAACATCTTGTCTTCAAGCCTTGCTATGGACAAAATCACGACTAAACGTGTCTTGGAATCTGCTGGGATTGACCAAGTCCCTTACGTAGCCATTGTTGAAGGGGATGACTTAGCTTCTAAGATCGCAGAAGTTGAAGAAAAATTAAGGTATCCAGTCTTTACCAAACCATCTAATATGGGTTCTAGTGTTGGTATTTCTAAGTCTGAAAATAAAGAGGAACTCCATCAAGCTCTCGAACTCGCCTTTAAATATGATAGCCGTGTCTTGGTAGAGCAAGGCGTCAATGCGCGTGAAATCGAAGTTGGGCTTTTAGGAAACTATGATGTCAAGAGCGCTCTACCTGGTGAAGTTGTCAAGGACGTAGCCTTCTATGACTACGAAGCAAAATACATTGATAACAAGATTACTATGGATATTCCAGCCAAGATTAGTGATGATGTAGTAGCAGTCATGCGTAAAAATGCAGAAGCTGCCTTCCGTGCTATTGGCGGGCTTGGTCTCTCACGTTGTGATTTCTTCTATACAGATAAGGGAGAAGTTTTCCTAAATGAGCTCAACACCATGCCAGGATTTACCCAGTGGTCTATGTATCCATTGCTCTGGGACAATATGGGGATTAGCTATCCAGAACTAATCGAGCGTTTGGTTGAGCTTGCTAAAGAAAGCTTTAACAAGCGTGAAGCGCACCTGTTGTAAAGATAGCTATAAGGGCGGGATAAGACTCCCTGCCCCTTTTTAAAGGAGTAAACATGAAACTTACGATTCACGAAGTTGCGCGTGTTGTCGGTGCAAAAAATGATGTGACAAGCTATGCGGACAGCGCGCTAGTCAAGGCTGAGTTTGATAGTCGTTTGATTGGACCTGGTGATCTATTTGTGCCACTCAAGGGGGCGCGTGATGGTCATGACTTTATCGAGACTGCTTTTGAAAACTGCGCTGCTGTAACCCTGTCAGAAAAGGAAGTAGCGGGTCATCCTTACATTTTAGTAGAGGATGTTTTGACAGCCTTTCAAGCTCTTGCAGCTTATTACCTTCAAAAAACAGGAGTAGATGTCTTTGCTGTTACAGGTTCAAATGGGAAGACAACGACCAAGGATATGTTGGCTCATTTGCTTTCTACAAGCTACAAAACCTACAAAACGCAAGGAAATTACAATAACGAGATTGGATTACTTATACAGTTCTCCATATGCCGGATGATACTGAAAAGTTGGTCTTGGAGATGGGACAGGATCACTTGGGAGATATTCATCTTTTGTCTGAACTGGCTCATCCGAAAACAGCTATTGTGACTCTGGTCGGAGAGGCACATTTGGCCTTCTTCAAGGATCGTTCTGAGATTGCCAAAGGTAAATTACAGATTGCTGATGGTATGGAGAAAGGTAGCTTGCTCTTGGCGCCATCTGATCCAATTGTAGAGGATTATCTACCTGCTGACCAAAAAGTAGTTCGTTTTGGTCCGGGTGCAGAACTCGAAATTACAGACTTAATTGAGCGCAAGGATAGCTTAACCTTCAAGGCTAATTTTTTGGGAAAATCCCTTGATTTACCAGTAACTGGTAAGTACAATGCGACCAATGCTATGATTGCATCTTACGTTGCCTTGCAAGAAGGAGTGTCTGAGGAGCAGATAGGTCAAGCCTTCCAAAATCTAGAGTTAACCCGAAATCGTACCGAGTGGAAAAAGGCTGCCAACGGTGCAGATATCTTATCAGATGTCTATAATGCCAACCCAACAGCCATGAAGTTGATTTTAGAAACTTTCTCTGCTATCCCAGCTAATGAAGGTGGCAAAAAAATAGCAGTTCTGGCGGATATGAAAGAACTTGGAGACCAGTCTGTTCAACTCCATAATCAAATGATTTTGAGCCTGTCACCTGATGTACTTGATACCGTTATTTTCTACGGTGAAGACATTGCGGAATTGGCCCAACTAGCAAGTCAAATGTTCCCAATCGGTCATGTTTATTACTTTAAGAAAACAGCTGATGAAGACCAGTTTGAAGCCATGGTCAAACAAGTCAAGGAGAGTCTTGGTGCAAATGACCAAATTCTACTTAAAGGTTCCAACTCTATGAACCTAGCTAAGCTAGTAGAAAGATTGCAAGAAGACTAATGGTCTTCTATTAAGAAAAAAATTTTTTTAAGAGTTAATTTGTCTCGAAGGATCAGCTTCTTTGGGACACAAAAAAATATAAGAAATAAATGTAAGCTATGATCTATAGAGATAAGTAAGAGAATGGCTTATATGAAAATGAGGAAAATTATATGAATGTTTGGGATGCTTTATTTACCACCCATCCGACGGAACCACCCCAATTTGGATTTACTTGGTACGCAAGCACATTTGCCTTACTGTTTTTGACAATTTATCTTGCTTATCGCTATCGTGATAATAAGGTTTGTCAACGATTCTTCCAGATTATACAGGCAATACAGTTAATCTCGCTTTACAGCTGGTATTGGATCAATCAGTTCCCGCTGTCAGAAAGCTTGCCTTTTTATCATTGCCGATTAGCCATGTTTGTAGTTCTCTTGCTTCCAGGTGTTTCAAAAACCAAACAATATTTTGCTTTGCTTGGAACCTTCGGGACGATTGCAGCTTTTGTTTATCCAATCCCAGACGCTTACTCTTTCCCACACATCGTTATTTTGTCCTTTATTTTCGGACATCTAGCCCTTCTTGGAAATTCCTTGATTTATCTTTTAAACAACTACGATGCACGTCTCTTGGATTTTAAAGGTATTCTTATACTGACCTCTTTACTCAATGGTTTGATTTTTATAGTCAATTTATTGACGGGTGGAGATTACGGTTTTATGACAAAACCACCATTGGTGGGAGATCATGGTCTTGTGGTTAATTATATCATTGTCACTCTATTTTTGACTTGTGCTATTTTCCTCTTCTCTAAAGGTTTTCAAGTCATCACTCAGGAGAAGGCAGAAAGAAGATTAAAAATCTGGCAGAAATAAAAAATATTTTCCCAACCGCTTGACTTTTATCTGAGAGTTTTGATACAATAGTAGGCGGTATTGTTTACCCCATTTGTAAGGCCCCGGAACCTTTCAAATACCCTGCGGACCGGAACATCCGCCCTGTAAACAAAAACGACATTCATATAGGAGAAATCATGAACAAAACTACATTCATGGCTAAACCAGGCCAAGTAGAACGCAAATGGTACGTTGTTGACGCAACTGATGTACCTCTTGGACGCCTTTCAGCAGTTGTTGCTAGCGTACTTCGCGGAAAAAACAAACCAACATTCACACCACACACTGATACAGGTGACTTCGTAATCGTTATCAATGCTGAAAAAGTTAAATTAACTGGTAAAAAAGCAACTGATAAGATCTACTACACTCACTCAAACCACCCAGGTGGATTGAAATCAATCTCTGCTGGTGAACTTCGTTCTAAAAATGCAGTTCGTTTGATCGAGAAATCAGTTAAAGGTATGCTTCCACACAATACTCTTGGACGCGCTCAAGGTATGAAATTGAAAGTATTCGTTGGAGCTGAGCACACTCACGCTGCACAACAACCAGAAGTTCTTGATATTTCAGGACTTATCTAAGGAAAGGAACAATAAAGTATGTCACAAGCACAATATGCAGGTACTGGACGTCGTAAAAACGCTGTTGCACGCGTTCGCCTTGTTCCAGGAACTGGTAAAATCACTGTTAACAAAAAAGATGTTGAAGAGTACATCCCACACGCTGACCTTCGTTTGGTCATCAACCAACCATTCGCAGTTACTTCAACTGTAGGTTCATACGACGTTTTCGTTAACGTTGTAGGTGGTGGATACGCTGGTCAAGCAGGAGCTATCCGTCACGGTATCGCTCGTGCCCTTCTTCAAGTAGACCCAGACTTCCGCGATTCATTGAAACGCGCAGGACTTCTTACACGTGACTCACGTAAAGTTGAGCGTAAGAAACCAGGCTTGAAAAAAGCTCGTAAAGCATCACAATTTAGTAAACGTTAAAACTTATTTAAACTTATTGAAAGCATTTCGTATCAAAAATACGGGATGCTTTTTCTGTTCACCCCAAATTTTTGTAACTAGGTGATACTTGAAATTAATACAAATTTGGTTGTTTTTGATAAATCTAAGCAACACTACATGATGAAGTGAAAGGGGATGAATCTTTGATAGTATTCACTTATTGTGAAATATGATATATTTATTAATTAGATGGATGAATACTTCTAGAGTTAAATATAGTATAATAGGGACATACTTTTTTTGGTTTATTTTTTTGTTTGTAGTCGGATTATGAAAGAATATCCAATATTATGCGATAAGATAGAATGTTACAAAAAAGAAAGGGGATGCAATCCGATGAAGAAAGACAGATTAATTGTATTGACAGATGCTGTTCTAGCAATTATTATGACCATCTTGGTTTTAGAGTTAGAAAAAAACCAACAACACCAAGTCTTGAAGCTTTTTTTGGGATTTACGGCAAAAATTTCTTTGCTTGTTTTCTTTCCTTTTTTTCTGGTTGGGATCGTTATGGATGGCACTAAACACATTATGGGAAAAGGTTGAGAAAATTTCCTCAGAAATTATTTGGTGGAATTTGTTTCTACTCTTGGAGTGGCAGGAGTTCTCTTTGGAGAATTTCATGCCATCCAAGATACCAGTCTGAATGATGTGGTGGACCGGATCTATATAAATGTCAAGGATTTACCGTTTCAGTCCTTGGGAGCTTTAGCTAATATCCTGTCTGATATTAAGAAGGGACTGATTCAAGACAGTCATATCTGGTCTTTCTTCCAGTCATTTTTTTCAAACAATATCAGTTGATAATCAGCTTAAATCAGATCTATCAGTTTGTCTATCTTTCTCTGATGGAGATCATGTCCTATCTTCACTTTGATTATTGGAAAAAAACGGCTCGGTCAGGAGCTAGTATGAATAAGGAGAACAAATGAAACGTTTAAAAATGTTATGGCATATTATGCAGGTTACGGGTTTTACTCGGTTTGCTCTGAGTTTTGTGACCTTTGTTTTTTTGGGTCAGGAGGCGTGCTTTTTCCTAGTTGAACCTGCTATCACAAATTACGGAGACGGTCTTTGGTATGCTTTTTGTGACTTCGACGACTGTCGGCTACGGGGATCTCCTAGCTGTGACCTTGATTGGAAGGATTACCAGTGTCTTCTTGACGATTTATGGGCTCATATTTTTTTGGCTGTTTATCAGCTGTTATTTTTTTAATTATTATACCAATTTAAATAAGGAAAGAGGAGAGGACAAATGACTGCCAATTATTCAACACGGGAATACCGTGAGAAATTATACGATGACCTTCATGTTCGATTGAGAGATACAGCGATTTTGATGTGTGCAATTTTTATTGCCTCTATCGGACTAAATATGAATTCAACAGCTGTCATTATAGGAGCCATGTTGATTTCACCTCTCATGACACCGATTGTTGGACTGGGATTCGGTTTAGCTATTTTTGATACGCGTTTAATCAAGCAATCTCTAGAGGTTTTATTGACTCAAGTGTTGGTCAGTTTGCTTGTCTCGACTCTGTATTTCTGGATTTCTCCCTTGTCTTATGCAAGTAGCGAGTTGATTGCACGAACCTCTCCAACCATTTGGGATGTCCTCATTGCTATTGCTGGTGGGATTGCTGGTGTGATCGGTTCAAGGAAAAAAGAAGCAAACAATATCGTGCCAGGAGTAGCCATTGCTACAGCTCTGATGCCGCCTATCTGTACTGCTGGCTATGGTTTAGCTAATGGGAATGTACGATTTTTATTGGGGGCTCTCTATCTTTTCTTGATCAACTGTGTCTTTATCATGCTAGCCAACATTGTTGGAACAAGAATTTTGATGAGAAAATCTCCTTTAACTTCATTTAAAGAGCTGAGCATTAAAATGAGAATTGGCTTGATATCTTTGATTGTATTGTTGATTCTTCCAGCTAGCTATTCGGCAGTTACTCTGACAATAGAACAAGCGCGCAAAGAAGGGATCAAACAGTTTGTAGGAAAAGAGTTCGCCAATTATACGGTTATTAATCAAGTCTACAAGTCAAGTAACAATGAATTGGTCTTGACGGTTGTTGGAGATCCGATTTCAGAAGAAGAATTAGAAACACTCCACCAAAAACAAGCCTCTTACGGTATTCAATCTGTTCAATTGAAAGTGAATCAAGTTCAGAACTCGCCAACATTAGATAGTGAAGCGACCAAGGAATTTTATGAAAACATTGACAAGTATATTGATCAAAAACTCTCTGAAAAAGATTCACAAAACGATCTCGTAAAAGAAAATGAAGCAGACAAGGATTGAGGACAATGAACTGAATCGGTTTTTACGCCGTGTTTTTCTTGTATCTTCCTCTTTCTTACTTATAGCAGGTTGTTTTTGCTTGAATAAGAAATAAATTAGAAGTTCTATCATCTAAGAAAAATGATGAACAAAAAATCATTTAACTAATGGTGTGAACGTTTAGTGTTTATCAGCTCCATTCTCTGTAATTTTGGGGGTAAAATCCACACCATTCGGATAAAATTAGTTGAATTTGATTGGAAAAAAGCTTTTATAAAAGCGGAGAAAAGTCTTGATATTACGCTGTTTTTAGTCCAACTGAAATTCATACTTTCCAAACCAGGCTTGAAAAAGGCCCGTAAAGCATCACAATTTAGTAAACGTTAATTCGTTACTGGACAGCAGAATACAAACGAAAACACTTTGCATCTTGCAAGGTGTTTTTTTCTATGAGAACTGGCGGTGCGCAATTAGGATAGCTCTAGCGACTTTAGTCGCATAGAGATATGCTATGCACAGTTGCCTCAAGAAAACAATGCTTCTTGGTCCACCCTGTTAGACAAGCTTCAAAACCAAGGAATCCAACAGATTTCTCTTGTAGTTACAGATGGCTTTAAGGGGCTTGAGCAGATTATCAGTCAGGCTCACCCATTAGCTAAACAACAATGTTGCTTAATTCATATTAGTCGAAATCTAGCTAGTAAAGTGAAACGAGCAGATAGAGCGGTTATTCTGGGGCAATTTATAATGATTTATCGTGCTGAAAATTTAGAAATGGCAGGACAAGCTTTAGAGGACTTTCTCGCCGAATGGAAACCAAAGTATAGGAAAGTCATGGAAAGTCTGGAGAAGACGGATAATCTTTTAACTTTTTATCAGTTTCCCTACCAGATTTGGCACAGCATGTATTCGACAAACCTCATTGAGTCTCTTAACAAAGAAATCAAACATCAAACGAAAAAAAGAAGGTTCTTTTTTTCCTAATGAGGAGGCTCTGGAACGTTACTTAGTTACGTTGTTTGAAGATTATAATTTCAAGCAAAGTCAACGAATCCATAAAGGGTTTGGTCAATGTTCTGATACACTTGAAAGCTTATTTAATTAACACTCCGTAACTCTACTTAAGTGTTTACACATAATTATTGACAGTATCAAAAAATAAAGTATATTGTTTTCATCATAATATAATTAAATATCAGTATAGAGAATTTTATCTATATATCAGATATCAGCAATTGCTTTTGCTGTCATTTTTCGCTACAATAGTTACAAGGAGGAAATAAACATGTTAAAAGAAGTATTAAACGTCGCAAAAGTTGCGAAAAAATCATCTCTCTTCTTAGGAGGGTAGCATTTGGGACGCTTGGCTTGAAAGTCTTAGCAAGTAAAGAAGCTAAGAAAGGCTATTCTAAGGCCTTGGCTAAAGCTTACAAATTGAAAGATGGACTGGATGCATCTGTTTCTGTTGTAAAACAACACGGTGATGATGTTTTACAAGACGCTAAATATTTATACGAACAGGAAAAGAAAGAAGAACAATTAGATAGCCTGACAGGTGAATAATATGTCTTTTAAAGTGCTACACAGAGGATATCAACATATCCGATTATCGTCCCTCGTTTTTCACTGACCTTGGATATTCAAGATTATCTTCGTTCCTTGGCTAAAAGATGAAAAAAAGGGATCGACTCTATTCAGTTTTATATGGATCAGCAGCACTTTACTCTACGTATGAAAGAAGGCTTCTCTGTATTAGAAAATGCAGAGGCCTTTTTAAAAAAAATTGACAAGGGGAAAGTTTCGGACTTGATGACTCTTCCCATTCGTAGAGAAGAGAGTGCTTATTCAATTGTATCGGGTGCAGCGATTAAGCGTTTGCTGTTTCGAAGTTTTGTACCCTACCCTATTCGTTATATTTGGACTTGTTATCAGGCTTTGGGTTATGTCAAAGAAGCCTATCAAACTTTAGCGCGCAAGGAACTAACCATGGAGGTCTTGGACTGTTCGGCCATTTTGTTGTCCTTGTTTATGAACCAATCCAAGACAGCTAGCAACATCATGTTTATGCTTGATTTGGGTAATCATCTGGATCAGTGGTCTTTAAAAAAAACAGCAACAGATTTGGAACAAAGCCTTCTTGCTAAAGAAAGTGATGTTTTCTTAGTGCGGGGAGACATGGTCATCAGCATCAAGAGTTCTGATGTTCAAGTAGGTGATGTATTAGTTGTCTCCCAAGGTAATGAAATCTTGTTTGACGGCCAAGTGGTTTCAGGATTAGGCATGGTCAATGAGAGTTCCTTGACTGGAGAGAGCTTCCCTGTTGAAAAGAAAGAGGGAGATTCTGTATGTGCGAATACTGTTTTGGAAACAGGAGAGTTAAGAATTCGTGTGACTGATAATCAGATAAACAGTCGTATTTTGCAACTCATCAATCTGATGAAAAAATCTGAAGAGAGTAAGAAGACAAAACAACGTCATTTTATTAGGATGGCAGACAAGGTTGTAAAATATAACTTCTTAGGTGCTGGTTTGACTTATCTGTTAACAGGTTCGTTTTCAAAAGCCATTTCCTTTTTATTGGTGGATTTTTCATGTGCTCTAAAAATATCCACACCTGTAGCCTACCTTACGGCCATAAAGGAAGGTCTAAATCGAGAAATGGTTATTAAAGATGGTGATGTATTAGAAAAATATCTGGAAGTGGATACTTTCTTGTTTGATAAAACGGGTACCATCACGACGAGTTATCCTTTGGTTGAAAAGGTTCTTCCTTTCGGAGATTATACTGAGAAAGATATTTTTAAGAATAAGTGCATGTTTGGAGGAACATATCTATCATCCTATTGCCAATGCAATTGTTAAACAAGCTGAAATTGAAGGCATTGAACACGAAGAAATGCATGGCAAGCTTCAGTATGTTGCAAGCAAAGGGATTAAATCGCAAATTGATGGTCAATCGGTTGTCATTGGAAATTATGTACTAATGCAAGACGAACAGGTAAGAATTAGTTCTGAGCAGCTGGCCTTGATTGAGCAATATAAGACTCATTACAATTTATTGTTTTTTTGGCTTATAAGAAAGAATTAATTGGGATGTTTTGTATCCACACTCCCTTGAGAAGCGAGGCGAAAGTTGCATTGAAAAAAAGCTAAAGCGCCAAGGGAAAAAACTGATTCTGGCAACTGGTGATACGTTGGCTAGAACAGAAGAGTTGGTTAAAGATCTGCCATTTGACAACGTTTATACTGATTTAAAACCAGATGGTAAGTTTCAGTTGGTTCAGGAATTACAGAAAGCTGGCCGAACTATTTTGATGGTTGGAGACGGGTTAAACGACTCTGCTGCCTTGACGCTTGCAGATATTGGGGTTGTGATGAATGAAAGTGCTGATATTTCTAAGCAGATGAGTGATATTTTATTATTAGATAATCGTTTAGATTTCTTCGAGGAATTGAATTCTTTATCTGAATCGTTGCAGAAATTAATTCAAAGAAATATTCAAGAAACAGTTGTAATAAATGGAAGTTTAATTGGATTTGGGTTGTTAAATTGGTTAAGCCCATCTAATCTTTCGATATTGCACAATCTGACTACTTTAAGAATCGTCCTTCGTAGTCTTTCTATTAAAAGTAGGTAAGAGACCGAGAAGCTGAGGTTATAAAAAAACTAAAAAGGAGTTGTCTCATTTGAGAATAACGGCTCTTTGTCAACTGTAGTGGGTTGGTGGAAAATTATACCCTGGAGAGGACCAAATTGGTTCTCTCCTTTTAAATATTGAAAAAACCATTGGCAGTGGACATACTTTAAGACTATATATTTCTGAAACTAGTTTCACAATACAAATATTGACATGCAATTATTAATTGGTGGATTTTAAGTTGACATCTACAAAGGTTAATGTTAGAATACATTCAAAAATATATTTGAATGAGGTGTTTTATGATTCAAAATATTGTTACTTCAATAATCCTGTATTCTGGGACAGCCGTAGACTTACTTATTATCCTAATGTTATTTTTTGCCAAAAGAAAAAGCAGAAAAGACATCATTAACATCTATTTAGGACAATTTCTAGGCTCTGTTAGTCTAATATTGATAAGTTTGCTTTTTGCATTTGTCTTAAATTATATTCCTAGTAAAGAGATTTTAGGTTTGCTCGGTTTGATTCCAATTTTCCTAGGACTCAAAGTTTTGCTTTTAGGAGATTCTGATGGAGAAGCTATTGCAAAAGATGGTTTGCGCAAAGATAATAAAAACCTGGTTCTTCTAGTTGCTATGATTACTTTTGCAAGTTGTGGTGCTGACAATATTGGTGTTTTTGTCCCATATTTTATTACCTTAAATTTAGCGAATTTGATAGTGGTTTTACTTACCTTTCTAGTCATGATTTATCTCTTGGTTTTTTCTGCCCAAAAATTGGCACAAGTCCCTTCTGTTGGAGAAACTTTGGAGAAATATAGCAGATGGTTTATTGCTGTTGTTTATTTAGGATTGGGGATGTATATCCTGATTGAAAACAACAGCTTTGACATGCTAAGGACTGTGTTCGGCTAGGAGAAAAAATTATGAAAAAAGATAGTATATGCCAAGTGAATATTATAAATCAACAAAATGTTACAACCGCAACGAACTACCTTGAAAAGGAAAAAGTCCAAAAATCACTTCGTATTTTATCAAAGTTTACCGATAATAAACAGATAAATATCATCTTTTATCTCCTTGCTGTTGAAGAACTCTGTGTCTGCGATATAGCCTGTTTACTAAATCTCAGTATGGCATCTGCCTCCCACCATCTTCGTAAACTAGCCAATCAAAACATCTTGGATACTAGAAGAGAGGGGAAAATTATATATTATTTTATAAAAGATGAGGAAATCAGAGAGTTTTTTAATCAACTAGGATAACAACTATTTTTACTACTTTACCATGATTATATATAGGACTTATCTATGAAATTTTTTGATGAAAATTACTCACAAGAAATACCTACTCGTATCAAATGTTTAAGAAAAAAGTATAATTTAAAGCAAAGCGACCTAGGTAATGCAGGTCAAGTTAGCCAAGTTGAAAAGGAAGAAATCTGAAAGAAAATGTATCTTTGATAGTAGTCATTTATTGTGAAATATGATATATTTATTGATTAGATGGATGAATATTTCTAAAGTTAAATAAAATATGACAGATACATGCTTTTTAGTGTATCTTGTTTGTACTCAAAATATGAAGTGACTATCCAATATTTAAGATTAATAAATATTATACGATGAGATAGAATGCTACAAAATGAAAGGCGATGTAATCTGATGAAGAAAGATAGATTAATTGCATTGACAGATGCGGTTCTAGCAATTATAATGACTATCCTAATCTTAGAATTAGAAAAACCAACGACACCAAGTCTTCAAGCTTTTTGGGATTTACGGCAAAATTTCTTTGCTTATTTTCTTTCTTTTTTCTGGTTGGGATCGTTATGGATGACGCTAAACACATTATGGGAAAAGGTTGAGAAAATTTCTCAACAAATTGTTTGGTGGAATTTGTTTCTTTTATTTTTTGTTTCATTTATGCCCTACGCTACTGGAATAGTTAGTAGTCATTTCATGAATCATACGGCACAGCTCTTTTATGGACTGATCGTTATTGTTTCAACGGTAGCAAATTGGTTTTTACATAAAGTAATTGATAAACCCAATATAGATCAGAAAGAATTACTTGAAGCTACCGCACAATATAGAAAGTCATTGATACCTGACCTAATAATTAAAGGAGTGGGATTGATTCTATCCTTAATTCTCTATCCTCCGATTATGATGTATAGTGTTTTAATTGCGGCATTTTACATCATAACTTTAAAAACACTATACGAAAAAAGAGTGAATAACTAAAAAACGGTGACCAAAGTTAGGTGTATTATTTTAATGCTTAGAGACCTAAACTATTCCCCTATTTTAAAAATATTGATTCAGATTTTATGAAATTAAAAAGTAGATATTGTTCAGAAAATCCTTGATATTACGCTGTTTTTAGTCCAACTGAAATCCATACTTTCCAAACTAGGCTTGAAAAAGGCCCGTAAAGCGTCACAATTCTCAAAACGTTAATCAACACGATACTATCAACGTTTACAGACATTCAAGAATTTACTCTTGGATGTCTTTTTTGTTTCAAAAAATCAAAGTTCACCCCAGTAGTTTTTGTCTTATACAATTTCTTCCTAGTATTAGTTTAGTATGATATAATTAAATAAGAATAATATAAAGGAGTTATAAATGAAAATAGGAAAAGGCATCAACTGGCTGTTGATTTTGTTATGTTCCTTAATCTCGGTAGTGCTGATAAGTTTTCTCTTCTTTAATCATAAGAAGCAAGATGCAGAAGTAGTGAATACTCCTACAACGGAACAGCGTTCTACTACTAGTACGACAACGACTAGTTCAACAACCACTAGTTTAACGACTACCCAAGATAGTATTACTACTACGGAGGAGGAAAGACCTTCGACACAAGAAGAGAAAACGAATGCTGAATCACAAAAAATAGATGAGCAAGCCATTCTAAATGGAGATTTCTCTACTCTAGTTGGAACGTGGAGAAATGGAGTTGGCCAAGAGTTTACATTCGATAAAAATGGATTAGTAAACAGTGGGAACATTGAGAAAGTGAGCATGGGTAACCATGGAACTATTGAATTCAGTGTTAGATCTGGTTTTACAGGGTATGGAATGAGTGTTTACCCTGCTGGACTTATTATAGATGGGTTAGATTCTGACTTAAGTAAAAACAGACTTACTGCTGGTCAAGCTGCTCCAACTAAATCAGAACAAGTTTTTTATAAAGTAGACTAAATGATTAACCATCTCAGATTTGATGAGATGGTTTTCTTCTTTATTTGTGAGTCATTATCACTTTATGAAGATGAAGCAAGTAAGGTTTAAAATTTGATTTTCCCAGTAGACATTTGTCTACTTTTTTTATATAATAAAACTAAACCAAAATGGTTGAATTTTAAAATAGAGTCAACCTACGATGAAAACATCAGACTAGGAGGTAAAATATGTACCAACCACAAAAACTCAAGGCTCGGAGAAAAGAGTTAAAGCTAACACAGAAAGAAATTGCAGAGAAGCTTGGCATTAGTTTTCAGGCTTATTCGGCTTGGGAGCGTGGTGTCAAAGAGCCTTCTGAAGGAAAGGTTACGCAGCTAGAGAAAATCTTAAAAGTACCAAAAGGCTATTTCACCCAAATCGAAATTGTCCGTCTTTATAACAGCCTTTCCAATCAAGGGAAAGAAAAGGTGGTAGTCTATGCTCGCGACTTGGCTCAAGAAGAACAAGCCAAGAAGGTGACAGCCATTTCAGAAAAACTCTACGAGTATCATGTCTATGAACGCATGTCGGCTGGTATAGGAGCTTCGGTTTATGATGATCGGAATTTTGATACGGTTTACTTCAATGAAGAATTGGCTCACGATTTGCTTCGTGGGTGTCTGGGGATTCTATGGAACCTAAATATCAAAATGGTTCCGTGGCTCTGATTCGAGAGACTGGATTTGATTACGACGGAGCTGTCTATGCAGTGGTTTGCAATAACCAGACCTATATCAAAAGAGTCTACCGAGAAGAAGATGGTCTGCGTCTGGTCTCTATCAATCCTAAATACAAGGATATTCACATTTCTTACGAAGAAGACCCGCGGATTGTGGGCATTATCGTGGGTAATTTTGTACCGATGGAGGGATAGTCTATGGGCTACTTTGATTATTCCAGAGAGCCCAAAAGTGATATTGCCTTTGTTGATATGAAGTCTTTTTATGCCAGTGTTGAGTGCGTAGAAAGAGGACTTCATCCCCTCAAAACTTCCCTTTGTGTCATGAGTCGAGCAGATAATTCTGTTGGTCTAATCCTTTCCTCCTCTCCTATGTTTAAAAAGGTCTTTGGGAAAGCAAATGTAGGTCGTGCTTATGACCTCCCTTTTGATATCAAAACACGTAAATTTTCATACTACAATGCCCAGAAACAAGGTTTACGGACAGACCCATCCTATGTGAAATTTATCGAAGACTGGGCTCGGTTGACCGTGATTGTCCCTCCTAGGATGGATAAGTATATCGCGGTCAATATGGAAATTCAACGAATCTTTCAGAATTATGGAGGTCCAGATGATATTTATCCCTACTCTATTGATGAAGGTTTCATTGACTTGACCAGTTCGCTCAATTATTTTATCCCAGACCAGCAGATTTCTCGCAAAGGTAAGCTGGACATGCTTTCTGCTCGTATCCAGAGAGATATCTGGCGACAGACAGGGATTTACTCGACAGTTGGAATGTCTAATGCCAATCCTCTGCTTGCTAAGCTGGCCTTGGATAATGAAGCCAAGCGAACACCAACCATGCGAGCTAACTGGTCTTACCAAGATGTGGAAGATAAGGTTTGGGGTATTTCCAAGATGACTGACTTTGGGGGATTGGGCATCGGATGGAGAAGCGCTTGAATGGTTTAGGGATTCATTCGATTAATGAATTGGCCAATAGCAATCCTGATGTCCTGGAGAAGGAACTTGGTCAAGCTGGACTTCGCCTGTGGTTTCATGCCAATGGGATTGACGAGAGTAATGTTCATAAACCCTATAAGCCAAAATCTCACGGTCTAGGCAATTCGCAAATTTTACCGAGAGACTACGTCAAACCGCGAGATATCGAAATTATCCTTCGAGAGATGGCTGAACAAGTGGCTATTAGACTTCGAAGGGCCAGAAAGAAGACGACGGTGGTATCTATCCATCTTGGTTTTTCTAAGCAGGAACAGAAACGCTCCATTCATACCCAGATGAAGGTTGAACCGACCAATAACACCAGTATTTTGGTCGGTCATGTCCTGGAATTATTTCACAGCAAATATACTTCTGGGGCCGTCAGGAGTGTTGCCGTTAGTTATTCAGGATTTGTGGACGAATCCTTTGGTTTGATTTCCCTTTTTGATGATGTAGACAAAGTAGAAAAAGAAGAAAGGCTCCAGACTGCCATTGATTCCATTCGAGAGCAATTCGGATTTACTTCTCTCTTGAAGGCGACTGCCTTAGAGGATGCCTCAAGAAGTATTGCCAGAAGTAAGCTGATCGGAGGGCATTCTGCTGGAGGATTAGATGGACTCAAATGATTGATCGTTCTTACTTACCTTTTCAATCCGCGAGGAACTACCAGGATCCAGGGATGCAGAAGTGGATGGGCTTCTTTTTATCAGAGCATACGAGCTCGCTCAGTGAAGAAAAAAATCGTGTCGATTTCTCGACAGATTTGACTCCTGTTGAGAAGTTGCTCTTGCTCTCTCAACTCTATATAAATCGACTAAAGGGCTCTTTTGTGGTCAAGGAGGATAATCATAAAAGCACGATATTGGGTGAAGTAAGAGAATTGTCTCCTGAAGAGGTCTCGGTTAAAACTGATGAGAGCTATAGACTGCTAAGGGTCCAAGACATTCTCGCAATCCAACTTTGTCAGGAGGAAGTTTATGACTAGAAAAGAGCTTTATGAAAATAAACTACAGATGGACTATTTCTCAGACGACTATATTCGTTTCGAGGAAGATTTCCAAAAATACTCTGCCATGAATGTGCCCCTGACTTTTCTGATTGACGACATTCTACGAACTATGGCCATCAACCAAAAGGACTACTTTGTCTTGAACAAGGAAAATGCCAAGGACGGTAGGGAACATCGGTTTTATTTTAGGGTGAAGATGAAAAAAGATTGTCCACGAACCCGAACTTATGTCTATCTTGGACTTGGGCAAAATTATCAGTAAAGATTTTGGTCTTAAATATATGTTGTTGCAATAATAACGCTGCAAACAACTATCATTTCCAGCCATTCAAGAGAGATTTCTTGAATGGTTTTTTGTTTGTATTTTAAAAGCAATTGAGCTATACCAATTTTTATCCTTGACAAGTGAAAGAAACAAGTATATACTGTTTTTGCTGATTCTGCAAAGCGAGAATTAGACTATACCAATTTAAGGAGAAAGCACAGCTGGTCTGTGTCGTATATACTATGTGTGGAATTGTTGGTGTTGTTGGAAACACAAATGCAACTGATATTTTGATTCAAGGGCTTGAAAAGCTCGAATACCGTGGCTATGATTCTGCGGGAATTTTTGTCCTAGGTGGTGCTGAAAACCATTTGATTAAGGCAGTTGGTCGTATTGCAGAATTGTCTGCTAAAACGGCTGGTGTTGAGGGAACAACTGGTATCGGACATACTCGTTGGGCGACTCACGGGAAACCAACAGAAGACAATGCTCACCCACACCGCTCTGAGACAGGACGTTTCGTCTTGGTGCACAATGGGGTGATCGAAAACTATCTTGAAATCAAGGAAGAATACCTTGCAGGTCACCACTTCAAGGGACAAACGGATACAGAAATCGCCGTTCACTTGATTGGAAAATTTGTTGAAGAAGACGGCTTGTCAGTACTTGAAGCCTTTAAAAAGGCTCTTCACATCATCCGTGGTTCATATGCCTTTGCTTTGATCGACTCTGAAAATCCAGATGTCATCTATGTCGCAAAGAACAAATCACCACTTTTGATTGGTCTTGGAGAAGGCTATAACATGGTCTGCTCAGATGCCATGGCTATGATTCGTGAGACTAACCAATACATGGAAATCCATGACCAAGAGTTGGTAATTGTGAAAGCTGATAGTGTCGAAGTTCAAGATTATGATGGTAACAGCCGTGAGCGTGCTAGTTATACTGCTGAGCTTGACTTATCTGATATCGGTAAGGGGACATATCCTTACTACATGCTCAAGGAAATTGATGAGCAACCAACAGTTATGCGTAAGTTGATCCAAGCCTACACAGATGAGGATGGTCAAGTTGTTGTAGATCCAGCTATCATCAAGGCTGTTCAAGACGCAGACCGCATCTACATTCTCGCAGCTGGGACTTCTTACCACGCAGGATTTGCTTCTAAGAAGATGTTGGAAGAATTGACAGATACGCCAGTTGAACTTGGTATCTCTTCTGAGTGGGGGTATGGTATGCCGCTTCTCAGCAAGAAACCACTCTTCATCTTTATCAGCCAATCTGGTGAAACAGCTGATAGCCGTCAAGTTTTGGTTAAGGCTAATGAAATGGGTATCCCAAGCTTGACAGTGACAAACGTGCCAGGATCAACGCTGTCACGTGAAGCCAACCATACTATGTTGCTTCATGCAGGTCCTGAAATTGCCGTAGCATCAACTAAGGCTTATACAGCCCAAATCGCAGCCCTTGCCTTCCTTGCAAAAGCAGTCGGTGAAGCAAATGGCAACGAAAAAGCCAAAGCCTTTGACCTAGTTCACGAATTATCAATCGTAGCTCAGTCTATCGAGTCAACCCTTTCAGAAAAAGAATTGATTGATGCGAAAGTTCGTGACCTCCTTGAAACAACACGCAACGCCTTTTACATCGGACGTGGTCAAGACTACTATGTGGCTATGGAAGCGAGTCTCAAACTCAAAGAGATTTCTTACATCCAATGTGAAGGTTTTGCGGCTGGAGAACTCAAGCACGGAACGATTGCCTTGATCGAAGATGGAACACCTGTTTTGGCCCTCTTATCAGATCCAGTTCTTGCTAACCACACTCGTGGAAATATCCAAGAAGTGGCAGCTCGTGGAGCTAAGGTCCTCACCATCGCAGAAGAAAATGTTGCCAAAGATACAGACGATATCGTTCTTACGACGGTCCACCCTTACCTCTCACCAATCTCAATGGTCGTACCAACACAATTAGTCGCTTACTTTGCAACCCTACATCGTGGACTCGATGTGGATAAACCACGTAATCTTGCTAAGTCTGTAACGGTAGAATAAGGGAAATCCTGCTGTTACTCTTCAATTTTTCTTGTCATCCTATAAAAATCTTGTTATACTATTGAAAAGTAGTAAATAGTGAAGTATAAGGAGATTGAGGCGGGGATGAAAAAAGGGAAAATTTCAACTATCATAGGACTCTTGTTTGCAAGCTCGTTTTTGATTCGAACTGTCATCATTCATCAAATGAGAGCTTCAAAGAAACAAGAGAGTGAAAAGATTGCTGCAGTTCAGAAATTTATAAAATCTCAAGAACAGGCAGAGTCAGAAAAACAAAAAGGTTTTTATACGGATATCCTTCGAAATGGATCAGAAACTTCTGAACCAAGACCTAGCTACGACAAAACTATATTTGTGAATCAACAATACAATATTGGTGTTAGAGATGGAGCCTATTATCTACTAACACTCAGTAGCAACAAAGAAGTCTTGCTAGAAGGGGTCGACGACGCCTACGCCCTAGATGTTAAGAATGAAGATAACAATAAACAAGAAGTTGCCATGGTTGTTCATAAAGATGGAGCTTGGCATGTTATAAATGGTGAAGGGGAAATCACAGTAACTCTTGACCGACAATACATCACAGCTCATACCAAGCTTGTGATTAAGGACCAGACAGTTGATTTTGAATAATGTAACTGTTGTATGATTTTTAGAAATAAATAGATTTCAAAAACCTCCTAGAATTTTTCTAGGAGGTTTTTAAAATTATAAATCTTGCATAGAAATTTTATTAAGTTCGTTGACAACTTGTAGGATAGATAGTCGACTGATGTTCATAATTCTCTTGTTATTAATTCCTTTAATATCAAAATTAGTGATAATGGCATCATAGTCGCTTTGCCTAATTTCGTCAATATTTAAGGTTTCCTTGTCCCATGTTTCGTACTGAATATTATTAGAAGTGTGAAATTCATAGAGGGATATCAAGAATTGTGGATGGGCAAAGTCATATTCACTGAGAACCAAGACTCTAACTTTCTTTTTATATTCAAATAATTGATCTGTAAGGCCCTCTGCGTGGGTGAATAAGGTGTAGATTAGGTGAGAAAGGGCAGAAGTTTTTTCTTTTTGTCCCATAATATTCTTATATCTTACCATTTCAAGTACTGTTGCATCATAAAATCGGGGGAAGAATTTTTTAATTTTTCTAAGGGTATAATCTTTATTTTGTGAGATGATGGATTCAGAGTTAATTTCTCTTCGTTCAAGTAAGGCTGTGTTGTGCAAGTTCCAAATCAAGGTATCTGTATTGGAAAATTGGACACCAAATTCCCGAGTTAGATTATCTAGTATGTCCCGTGCTGCGTGATAAGAACGGTTAACTTGTTCGTTGCTTTGACGGGCATCTAAGAAATCTTCAACTGTAAAGAAGAGCGTAGATTCAGTGAATGGACTGAAAATTTGACAGAGGTTGTCAGGTGTAATTTCAATATCTAATTGTTGGGCCAAGTCTTGTAATAGATTCTGAAAATCGGGAAGCTGATCGAATATAGGGTTCAACCAAGCAGCGTTTTGTTCTGGCAACTGAACCAGGCATCCTCTCTTCATTCTATGCAAATCTACAGTAGCTTGAGTTTTAATTTGATAAAGATTCTGATATTTTGCAGGGAATTTTGCTAATCCTAAGAATAGAGAAACAAAACGATCAATATCTTCTTCTTTGACTCCCGTAAAAGGCCACTCCAAAAAGTTATAAGCTTCGTGAAAATATTGGGAGAAGAAAAATCGAATATCTTTTTCATCTCCAATGATAGAAATTGGGGTTACCTTGAGTTTAAAGCGGTAGGTTCCATCAAGTGTCTTATTGATATCCGCAACCTTTTTTCGTAAAGACGGAAGGGAAATATCCAGAGTTTCAAAAAGATGTTCGTAGGTAAAAGGACTATCTAAAAAGAAGAAGGCCTTTAAAATTTGAAAATAATCAGATGTCTGCAAAAAATATTGGTAAATTCGTTCAATACCATTATTTTGTGTATTCACCATCATAATTCCTGCAGTCGAGTGTCTGATATCAAAATCAGGAAAGATTTCACGTAATTCTTTGATATCACTTTTAATGATGCGGGCATTGTAACCAATGGTTTTAGATAAAACATCTAGATAAATCCAATCAGGATTTTCGAATAAATACTCTAAAATCTTTAATTGTCTTTGTTCTTTAGGGCTGAGTAATTCTCTCATTGTAAATAATCTCCTGCAGTAACTTTTGAAAATTAGGAAATAAGATAGGTGGAGGACACCGAGGTTGTTTGCGTAAAATAAAGTCACCCCTTAGGAGAGATTAGGAATCTAACGATTAGGGGTGATGGTGGGTAAAAGAGTTCAACTAGCTTTCAATCTACTTGCGATACAAGCGGTCATATTGGTAGTAAGGATCAAAAGTTACGTTGATTCCAAGTTTACGAAGGACGTTCTTGTCTTCATCCGTTAAGATAATTGTAGAATGAGCTTCGCTTCCTTTGAGATTTCCGAGTTCTTTCATGGCATGATCTGCATCAGGATTTTGCATAGCTGTGATGGCTAGTGCAATGAGAATTTCGTTAGAATGAAGACGTGGGTTGCGACTGCCCAAGTGATTGATTTTCAAACCTTGGATTGGTTTTACCACTTCAGGTTCGATTAATTTTGTTTCTGCATCGATATTAGCTGATTTTTTGATAGCATTAATCAAGGCAGCTGCTGTTGGGCCAAATAGTTCTGAGTTCTTACCTGTAACGATTTCACCAGAAGGTAATTCAAGAGCTAGGGCAGGTCCGTCTGTTTCTTCAGCTCTTTGTCGAGCAGCTACAGCTACCTTACGATCAGCTGGTGTGATACCGAGATCATTCATGAGAAGCTCAATCTTCTTCACAGCTGTTTCTCCAACCTTCTCAGCTTTGAAGTCGAGGACTGTCTGGTAATAGCGGCGGATAATTTCCTGTTTAGATGCTTCAATGGCAGCGTCGTTATCAGTGATGGCAAAACCAACCATATTTACACCCATGTCAGTTGGAGATGCATAAGGAGACTCACCCAAGATACGTTCTAGCATGCGCTTAAGAACAGGGAAAATCTCGATATCGCGGTTGTAGTTAACTGTTGTTTCTCCGTAAGTTTGGAGATGGAATGGGTCAATCATATTAACATCATCTAGGTCTGCTGTGGCAGCTTCATAAGCTAAGTTGACTGGATGATGGAGAGGGAGATTCCAGACTGGGAAAGTTTCAAATTTAGCATAACCAGACTTGATACCATTCAGTTGGTCGTGGTACATGTTAGACATACAAGTCGCCAACTTACCTGACCCAGGTCCAGGAGCTGTAACGACAATCAAATTGCGACTAGTTTGATATAGTCGTTTTTCCCCATTCCTTCTGGAGAGATGATGTGATCCATATCTGTTGGATACCCTTTGATTGGGTAGTGGAGATAAGAGTCAATACCGTTTTTAGCCAATTGATTACGGAAAGCATCTGCTGCAGGTTGACTAGCATATTGAGTAATGACAACAGAGCCAACAAAAATCCCCAATTCATTGAATTTATCAATCAAACGAAGCACTTCTTGGTCATAAGAAATACCCAAGTCGCCACGTGCTTTAGAATGCTCAATGTTGCTCGCATTGATGGCAATGACAACTTCTACTTGTTCTTTCAACTCTTGTAAGAGCTTGATTTTGTTGTCTGGTTCATAACCAGGAAGGACACGAGCAGCGTGGAAATCTTCCAACATCTTACCCCCAAACTCTAAATAGAGTTTACCGTCAAATTGGTTGATGCGCTCCAAGATATGGTCGCGTTGTAGATTCAAATATTGTTCAGAACTAAAAGCTTGTTTTTTCATTTTTTTACCTCTGAGCTCTATTATATAAAAAAAAATGGAAGATTAGAAACTAGAGAGTCGCAAAAGTGAGAAAAAAAGATAAAGCAAACGCTTGCATAATTCTGATAAAAGGTCTATGATGGAGTAAAGTCAATTTTAAATAGAGGTAAAAAGATGCAAGAAAAATGGTGGCACAATGCCGTTGTTTATCAGGTCTATCCAAAAAGTTTTAAGGATAGCAATGGAGATGGGATTGGTGATTTGCCTGGGATTACCAGTAAGCTAGACTATCTAGCTAAGTTAGGGCTCACAGCGATCTGGCTTTCTCCAGTCTATGATAGCCCCATGGATGACAATGGTTATGATATTGCCAATTATCAAGACATCGCGGCTATCTTTGGAACCATGGAAGATATGGATGTGCTGATTGCTGAGGCTAAAAAACGAGATATCCGAATCATTATGGATTTGGTGGTCAATCATACATCAGATGAGCATGCTTGGTTTATTGAAGCTTGTGAAAATCCTGATAGTCCTGAGCGAGACTACTATATCTGGCGTGATGAACCTAACGATTTGACGTCAGCTTTTAGTGGTTCTGCCTGGCAATACGATGAAAAGTCTAGTCAATACTATCTCCACTTTTTCAGTAAGAAGCAGCCAGACCTCAACTGGGAAAATGAAGAACTTCGCCAAAAAATCTATGAGATGATGAATTTCTGGATTGATAAAGGGATCGGCGGTTTCCGTATGGACGTCATTGACATGATTGGGAAGATTCCTGATCAGAAAATTGTCAACAATGGTCCTATGCTCCATCCCTATCTTAAGGAAATGAATCAGGCAACCTTTGGCGATAAAGATTTACTGACAGTAGGGGAAACTTGGGGAGCAAATCCAGAAGAGGCTAAGCGTTATTCGAATCCAAAAGGTCAAGAGTTGTCTATGGTCTTCCAATTTGAACATATTTGTCTTCAGTATCAGGAAGGACAACCCAAGTGGCAGTACCAAAAAGAGCTAAATGTAGCGAAATTAAAAGAAATTTTCAATAAATGGCAGACAGAGTTGGGAGTTGAGGATGGCTGGAATTCACTTTTCTGGAACAACCATGACCTCCCTCGTATTGTCTCTATCTGGGGAAATGACCAAGACTACCGCGAAAAATCTGCCAAAGCGTATGCCATCTTGCTTCATCTCATGAGAGGGACTCCTTATATTTACCAAGGGGAGGAGATTGGGATGACCAATTTTCCGTTTGAAAGCTTGGAGCAAGTAGAGGATATTGAATCCCTCAACTATGCGCGTGAAGCTCTTGAAAATGGTGTTCCAATGGAAGAAATCATGGATAGCATCCGTGTCATCGGTCGTGACAATGCCCGTACCCCCATGCAGTGGGATAGGACAAAAAATGCTGGTTTCTCAGATGGTCAACCTTGGCTTGCTGTAAATCCAAACTATGCGAAGATAAATGTAGAAGAAGCTTTAGCAAATCCAGAATCAATCTTTTACACTTATCAAAAACTGGTAAACATTCGTAAGGAAAATAGCTGGTTGATTCGTGCTGACTTTGAACTTCTCGAAACGGCTGAAAAAGTCTTTGCTTATATCCGTAAAGATGGAGACCGTCGCTTCCTAGTTGTGGCCAATTTGTCCAACCAACAGCAAGAGTTTACAGTAGAAGAGTCAGTCAAGTCTATCTTGATTGAAAACACCTCAGTAGAAGAAGCTTTGACTACACAGACCTTGGCTCCTTGGGATGCCTTCTGTGTTGAATTAACAAATTAAACCCATAAAAACTCAAGTGTCCAAAGATGCTTGAACTTTTTTCTAAAATAAGTGTAAAAACTTCTTTAATAAATATTAGTTTGAATTTTCTAAAAAATTCCATGAAAACCCTTGCTTTTATAAAAAAATAGGGTATAATGGTGAAAAATAGTATTTTAAAGGAGAATACCGATGAAATCGAAAAAGTGGCTCGCAGTAGCAGGGATAACGATGAGTGCAGCTCTACTTTTGGCAGCCTGTAACAAGGCTGAGAAAAAAGCAGATGCTCCAACGACATTTTCATACGTATATGCCATCGACCCAACAACATTGGACTACAGCATTACTAGTAAAAGTTCAACATCAGACGTCATCGCTAACTTGGTCGACGGACTCTTGGAAAATGACAAATACGGGAACTTGATTCCGTCGCTTGCCGAAGATTGGTCAGTCTCACAAGACGGCTTGACTTATACTTACAAGCTACGTAAAGGTGTCAAATGGTATACTTCTGAAGGAGAAGAGTACGCTGAAGTCAAGGCCCAAGACTTTGTGACAGGTTTGAAGCATGCTGCAGATGGTAAATCAGATGGTCTAACTCTTATCCAAGACTCTATCAAAGGTTTGGCAGAGTATGTCAGCGGTGAGACAAATGACTTCTCAACAGTCGGTGTCAAAGCAGTTGACGATTATACAGTTGAGTATACTTTGAACAAACCAGAAAGCTTCTGGAATTCCAAGGTGACAACAGCGACTATGCTTCCTGTTAATGAAGAATTCTTAAATTCTCAAGGAAAAGATTACGGTGCGGCAGCGCCTTCGGGTATTCTCTACAATGGTCCGTATATTTTGAAGAACTTCACTTCAAAATCAGTGATTGAGTACGAAAAGAATCCAAACTACTGGGACAAGGACAATGTTAAGATTGACCACGTCAAACTGACTTTCTACGACGGTTCTGACCAAGAATCATTGATCCGTAGCTTTGCGTCAGGCTCATATACGACAGCTCGCCTCTTCCCAACTAGTTCAAGTTTTGATTCAACGAAGAAAGAATACGGCGATAAGATTGTTTATAGCCCACAAGAAGCGACAAGCTATTACTTTACTTTCAACGTAAATCGTCAGTCTTACAATAAACAGCGAAGACAGATGAAGCCCAAAAAACTTCAACGAAAGAAGCCCTTCTCAATAAAAACTTCCGTCAAGCTATCAACTTTGCTCTAGATCGTCATGCCTACTCTGCACAGATGAATGGTGAAGAAGGTGCAGACAAGATTATCCGTACCAGCCTTGTGCCTTATGACTATGTTCAAGTTGGTGAAAAGACCTTCGGAGAATTGGCTCAAGAGCAACTGCTAACATACGGAGATCAATGGAAAGATGTTGCTTTGACAGATGGTAAGGATACTCTTTACAATCCAACAAAAGCAAAGGCCGCTTTCGAAAAAGCAAAAACAGAATTGCAAGCCAAAGGTGTAACCTTCCCAATTCATTTGGATATTCCAGTTGAGCAGACTGATGTTATTGCTGTGCAACAAACCAACTCTCTCAAACAGTCTGTCGAAGCAGCACTTGGAAGTGAAAACGTTGTTATCGATGTACTTCAAATGACTGACAATGAGAAAATGAGTATCACATCTCAAGCCAAAGTGCCTTCTCAAAAAGACTACGACTTGAATGGAACTGGATGGGGACCGGACTATCAGGATCCAGCAACCTACCTCAATATCTTAGATGCTAAGAAGGGTTCTGCCCTTAAACACTTGGGTATCACAAAAGGGAAAGATCCAGAAGTCATGGCTCAAGTTGGACTTGATGAGTACAAGAAACTCTTGGATGATGCGGCATCAGAAACCAGTGATCTCAACAAACGCTATGAAAAATATGCCAAAGCACAAGCTTGGGTATCTGATAGCTCACTTCTCATCCCTGTAGCATCTTCAGGTGGTTCTCCGACAGTTAGTCGCACAGTGCCATTCTCAAAAGCATACTCTCAAGTTGGTATCAAGGGAGATCCATTTGTATTCAAAGGCTTAGAATTGCAAAATGATATTGTAACTGCTAAAGAATACGAAGAAGCTCTCAAGAAATGGCAAAAAGAAAAAATTGAAACAAATGCCAAATATCAAAAAGAGTTAGCGAATCACGTTAAATAATCTTTGGGTATCCGTAAAGAAATCTTGTTTTTAGCAGGATTTCTTTCTTTTTTTCTATTGCAAATAAGAGGTCGAATAGTATATAACTTTACTTTTAGACTAAAATTTGATAAAATAGTTGTATGTCATAAAACCTAACATAAAAGGAGAAAAATGGATCATGAAACTCAAAAAACAACTGATTGGAGCGGGGTTGACACTTGCTGCAGCGGTCTTATTGGCGGCATGCGGGAAATCAGCATCAGATGCTAAAACCTACTCGTCAACATTTGGTGCTGACCCGACAACCTTCAACTACCTGTTGGACTACTCTGGTGATAATACCGTTGTTGTAACCAACTTGGTGGATGGTTTGCTTGAAAATGATAATTACGGAAATCTTATTCCTGCTCTTGCAGAAGATTGGAGCGTTTCTAAAGATGGTTTGACTTATACTTACAAACTTCGTCAGGATGCTAAATGGTTCACTGCTGATGGGGAAGAATATGCTTCAATTAAAGCGCAAGATTTCGTCACAGGTATCAAGTATGCAGCTGACAACAAGAGTCAAGCACTCGATTTGATTCAAAACTCAATTAAGGGCTTGGATGATTATGTCACAGGCGTAAATACTGACTTTTCAAATGTTGGAGTTAAGGCTCTAGATGATTACACTGTCCAATATACCTTGACACGACCAGAACCATTCTGGAACTCTAAGACTACAAATAGTATCTTATTCCCTGTTAATGAAGAATTCTTAGCTTCTAAAGGTAAAGAATTTGGAGAATTAAAACCAGATGGTATTCTTTATAGCGGTCCGTATCTGTTAAAAGAATTTACATCAAAATCATCTCTTGAGTACATGAAGAACCCTCATTACTACGACCAAGAAAAAGTAACGATTGAAAAAGTTAAATTGGCTTATGTTGATGGTTCTGACCAAGATATGACTATCCGCAATTTCGAAAGCGGAGCTTACTCATCTGCCGGTGTCTACCCAAATAGTTCAAACTTTGCAAAGACGAAAGAGAAATACAAGGACAACATCGTCTATAGCTTGCAGGACGCGACTTCTTGGTACTATAATTTTAACGTTAATCGCCAAACATACAATCATACAGCTAAGACTAGTGATGAACAAAAACAAGCTACCCAAGCTGCTATTTTAAATAAAAACTTCCGTCAAGCAATCAACTTTGCAATTGATCGTACAGCCTACTCAGCTCAGTCTAATGGAGAAGAAGCTGCTAAAAATACTCTTCGTAACACACTTGTACCACCGACTTTTGTACAAGTTGGAGACAAGACTTTTGGTGAGACAGTCGCATCTAAGTTGGTAAACTACGGTACACAGTGGTCAAATATGAATCTTGAAGATGCTCAAGATGGATACTTCAACAAAGAAAAAGCACAAGCTCAATTTGCAGAGGCTAAAAAAGAATTAGAAGCACAAGGTGTAACCTTCCCGATTCATTTGGACTTGCCTGTAGACCAAGTTAACAAAACATTGCTTCCAAAGATTAATTCGCTTAAACAATCTGTCGAATCAACTCTTGGGGCAGAAAATGTAGTGATTGATGTAGTTCAAATTTCAACAGAAGACTATGCAAATGCGACTTTCCAAGCGCCAACCACAGCTGATCATGACTATGACTTGAACTTGGATGGTTGGTCTGCAGACTACCAAGATCCATCGACTTATCTCAATCCTTTCAACGCTGAGGATGGATTCTATCTCAAGATTTTAGGACTTGATCCAAGCAAGGATACTGATAAGATTACAAATATCGGATTGGACCAATATACTCAAAAATTGAAAGCGGCAGATGCAGAAAATACAGATGTAGCCAAACGTTATGAAAATTATGCAGACGCACAAGCTTGGCTGATTGATAGTTCGCTATTGCTTCCTGTAAATTCAAATGGTGGTGGAGCTTCAGTGACGCGTGTCACACCATTCACACGAGCATACTCACTTGTCGGAATCAAAGGTACTGGAAACAACTACAAGTACATGAGATTGCAGACAGATGTCGTTACAAGTTCTCAATTTGCTGAAGCTAAATCTAAATGGGAACAAGAACGTAAAAATGCAGTTGAAAAGAGTCAAAAAGAATTCGAAAGCCACGTTAAATAAATAAAAATAGAGCTTATAAAAGCTCTATTTTTATTTATTTTGTCCCCTTCAAACATTTAAACTATCAAAGCATATATACATATGTAAAAAGTAAACACATACTGCAAAAAGCAAGCGCTTCCTTGGTAGATGTAGATAGCCTTGAGATATAGTTTGTGATATAATTAAATTAAAATATATTGTAGAGGTGTTTCGTGAGTACCAGACGCTTGAAAAAAAGTAAATCTAGTCAAATTCAGCAGAGCTTGAACGCAGGTTTGTTAATTATCTATGTAGTTCTTGCTTGTTTTTTATTGTTTCTAATTTTTAGATATCAGATTTTAGCCATCAATTTTGTGAATATCATTCTCTCAGTAGTACTCGTACTTGTGGCATTGCTGGCACTGATTTTAATTTTGAAGAAAAAAGCTAAAATCTTTACATTGATTATGCTTGTCTTGGCAGTGTTACTAAGCTCAGTAGCTGTAGTAGCAGTACAACAGTTTGTTAGTCTTGCAAATCAATTTAATGCCACTTCTAATTATTCGAGATACTCTATGAGTGTGGCAGTATTAGCTGACAGCGAAATTAATGATGTTTCTCAACTTTCTAGTGTGACTGCTCCAACAGGAACAGATGCTGAGAATATTCAAAAGTTGATAGATGACATTAAGACAACTCAGAGTAAAAATCTAACAGTGGAGGGGAGTTCTTCCTATTTGGCATCTTACAAGAGTTTATTGGCTGGTGAGACTAAGGCAATTGTTTTAAATGGTGTTTTTGAAAATTTAATTGAGCAAGAATATCCTGATTATGCTAAAAAGATAAGAAAAATCTACATCAAAGATTTAACAAAGACAGTTGCAGCGCCAAAAGCAACTACGGGTAATAGTTTTAATGTGTATGTTAGTGGAATCGACACTTACGGACCGATTAGCTCTGTATCGCGCTCTGATGTTAATATCATCATGACAGTTAATCAAGACACCAAGAAGATTCTCTTGACGACAACTCCTAGAGATGCTTATGTTCCAATAGCAGATGGAGGAAATAATCAAAACGATAAGTTGACGCATGCTGGTATTTATGGTGTTGATGCCTCTATCCATACTTTGGAAAATCTCTACGATATCAATTTGAATTACTATGCTCGTCTTAATTTTACTTCATTCTTGAAGTTGATTGATCTTCTCGGAGGTGTCGATGTCTATAATGATCAAGAATTCACTTCGCTACACGGGAAATATCACTTCCCTGTAGGGAACGTTCATCTGGATTCTGAACAGGCTTTAGGTTTTGTTCGTGAACGCTATTCATTGACAAATGGTGATGGGGATCGTGGTCGTAATCAACAAAAAGTGATAGCGGCTGTCATCCAAAAACTAACCTCGGCAGAAGCCTTGAAGAATTTTGATGGCATTATCCAAAGTTTGCAGAATTCCATTCAGACCAATATGCCACCAGAGACAATGATTAATCTGGTTAATGCCCAATTGGCAAGTGGAGGAAAATACACTGTCACAAACCAAGATTTAAAAGGAACTGGGCGTATGGATTTACCATCCTACGCTATGCCGGATAGCAACCTTTATATGTTAGAAGTGGATCCAACAAGCTTGGAAACCGTTAAGACGGCTATTAAAGATACCATGGAAGGGAAATAAGATGATTGACATTCATTCACATATAGTTTTTGATGTTGATGATGGACCGAAAAGTATAGAAGATAGTCGAGCGTTGTTAAAAGAAGCTTATGCACAAGGGGCTCGGACAATTGTTTCAACTTCTCATCGACGAAAGGGAATGTTTGAGACACCAGAAGATAAAATTGCTACTAATTTTAAGATCGTTCAGGAACTAGCCAAGGAGATAGCTCCTGACTTAACAGTTTTATATGGTGCTGAGATATATTTTACTAGTGACGTTCTAGATAAATTAGAAAATCATATCATACCGAAACTGAATGATACACGCTATGCCTTGATTGAGTTTAGTATGAATACATCTTATCGAGAGATTCATAGTGCCTTGTCAAAAGTTCTCATGTTAGGTGTGACACCTGTGATTGCTCATATTGAGCGCTACCACGCTTTAGAAAATGATGAGAAAAAAGTAAGAGAACTTATCAATATGGGATGCTACACACAAATTAACAGCTCTAGTATTCTGAAACCAAAACTATTTGGGGATACTTATAAGTTTATGAAAAAACGTGCTCGCTATTTTTTAGATAGAGATTTAGTTCATGTTGTGGCAAGTGATATGCATAACTTGGATAATAGACGACCTCATATGAAAGAAGCTTATGATTTAGTAAGTAGAAAATATGGCAAAGGAAAAGCTCAAGAGCTTTTTGAAATAAATCCTTTAAAAATTATAAAAGATGAAATTATATAGGAGAAACAATGAAACAACAAGATAAAATCGAAATCGATGTAGTGCAAATGCTTAAAGTTTTATGGAAACGTAAATTAATAATAGCATTGGTAGCAATTGTTACAGGTGCGGTTGCTTTTGGGTATAGTTCGTTTGTAGTTAAACCTCAATTTACAAGTACGACACGTATTTATGTGGTAAATCGTAATCAAGGTGATAAGCCTGGTCTAACCAATCAAGATTTGCAAGCTGGCTCATACTTGGTAAAAGACTACCGAGAAATTATTCTTTCTCAAGATGTATTAGAAAAAGTAGTAGCTGAACAAGGGTTGAGTTTTGATGCAAAATCCCTCGCTAAAAAAGTTCAAGTAACGGTTCCAGCAGATACTCGTATAGTGTCAATTTCAGTAAGAGATGGGAATCCTGAAGAAGCTAGTCGAATAGCAAATGCTCTTAGAGAAGTAGCTGCTCAAAAATCATCTCTGTAACGAAAGTATCTGATGTAACTACATTGGAGGAAGCTCGTCCTGCCCTATCACCATCTTCTCCAAATATTCGTCGCAATACAATCTTTGGTGTTGGTGCAGGAGCAAGTATTGTCATTCTATTAGCTCTATTGGTCGAAATATTGGATGACCGTGTGAAACGTCCAGAAGATATTGAAGAAGTAATGCATATTTCGCTTTTGGGAGTTATTCCAAATTTAGAGAAATTAAAGTAAGGGAGAAAATATGGCAAAGTTAGAATTATCAGAAAAACGCCAAGCATTCGTAAAAAAAGCAGAAGAATATTATAATGCTTTGCGTACTAATATACAATTGAGTGGAGATAAGTTGAAGGTTATTGCTATTTCTTCGGTTAGACCTGGAGAAGGAAAATCAACGACTTCAACTAATATTGCATGGGCTTTTGCGCGTGCTGGTTATAAAACGCTCCTAATTGATGCCGATATTCGAAATTCTGTTATGTCTGGTGTCTTCATTTCGAGAGAAAAAATCACTGGTTTAACAGATTACTTGTCTGGGACAAAGGACTTATCTCAGGGGTTGTGTGAAACAAATGTAGAAAATCTATTTGTTGTTCAATCTGGAGCTATTTCTCCGAATCCAACGGCACTTCTTCAAAGTGAGAAATTTGAAGTCATGATAGAAACACTACGCAAGTATTTTGATTATATCATTGTAGATACAGCTCCTATAGGAGTAGTTATCGATGCTGCAATTATTGCGCAAAAATGCGATGCTTCTATTTTAGTGACAGAGGCTTCTGCAACTAAACGTAGAGAAGTTCAAAAAGCTAAGACCCAATTAGAACAAACTGGAACACCATTCCTTGGTGTAATTCTGAATAAGTTCAATATTCATCTTGAAAAATATGGTACATATGGTACATATGGTGGTTATGGGAACTATGGTTCTTATGGTAAAAAATAAGTTTAGGGAGTAAAATATGGAAGGAAGGGGTTTCTATAACGTAACTCTAGCGTTTTTGCAGAGTATACTTGTTAGTGTATTAGCTTATATACTTATTTCTGTAACAGAAACAGAAATTGTTGCAAAAACTGTTTTTGTCCTTTATTTTCTTCACTTTGCTGCCTTCTACATCAGTGGATATGGAAAGGATTTCTTCAAGCGAAGTCAATCGGTCGAATTGTTAGAGATAGTAAAATACATTATCTTTTTTGCCTTGTTAATTAGTTTCTCTAGTTTCTTCTTAAAAGATCAATTTGTAATCTCTAGAAGAGGAATGGTTTACTTCCTTTCATTATATGGAATTTTCAACTACATTCTCAGCTTTGTTATAAAAAAATATTGGGTACAATTTAACCATAATTTAAAAGGGAGTCGTAAAATTCTTTTAATAACTGCGACAACACGTACTGAGAAAGTAATTGACCGCCTCTTGACTGCTAATGATGTTTCTGGAAAGCTTGTAGCAGTGAGTGTTTTGGATGATCCAAGTTTTAAACACGATAAAGTTACGATTGTTCCGCGTGAACATCTCATTCATTATGCAACTCACGAAGTAGTGGATGAGGTTTTTGTAAATTTACCAAGTGAGGATTATGATATTGGTAGCATTATCTCTCAATTTGAAACGATGGGAATTGATGTTACTGTTAATCTAAATGCCTTTGATAAGAATTTAGGTAGAAACAAACAAATCCATGAGATGGCTGGATTAAATGTAGTAACTTTTTCTACAAATCTCTACAAACCAAGCCACATAGTTGCCAAACGAATGATTGATATTTTAGGAGCAATTGTTGGACTGATCATCTGTGGATTGGTAAGTATAGTCCTTGTTCCAATGATTCGAAAAGATGGTGGACCAGCAATCTTCTCTCAAACCCGAGTCGGTAAAAATGGTCGCTATTTCACATTTTATAAATTCCGTTCCATGAGGGTAGATGCAGAAGAAATCAAGCAGCAATTGATGGATCAGAATACCATGCAAGGTGGTATGTTTAAAATGGATAATGATCCTCGAGTTACAGAAATTGGTCGTTTTATACGTAAAACTAGTATTGACGAGTTACCCCAGTTTTGGAATGTACTGATTGGGGACATGAGCCTAGTTGGAACTCGTCCTCCAACAGTGGATGAGTATGAAAAGTATACTCCTGAGCAGAAACGTCGATTGAGTTTTAAACCAGGCATTACTGGGCTATGGCAAATTAGTGGTCGAAGTGGAATTACCAATTTTGACGATGTTGTCAAACTAGATGTAGCTTATATCGATGATTGGACAATTTGGAAAGATTTCGAAATTTTATTAAAAACAATAAAAGTAGTGCTGATGAGAGATGGAGCAAAATGATTCTATGAATAAAGTGAGAGAAATTCAATTAGGAGAGTTAACTCTTTTAGAAAGTTATATCGATCTTTGTAAAAGACATGATTTGCGTTATTACGCCTTGGGTGGGACATTACTCGGTGCCATTCGTCATAAAGGATTTATCCCATGGGATGACGATATGGATTTAGGAATGCCTAGAAAAGATTATGAAAAATTCTTGTCAATCTGTGAGAAAGAGCTTCCTGAAAGTGTTATTTTAAGACTTCACGACGATAATCTAGGTAATACTTCTATTATGGATACTTCAATCCAAATTCAATTTGGCAATGAATGGTGTAGTCCCTTTATTGATATCTTTCCCTTAGATGGTTACCCAGAAGACGGAATTCATTACTGGGTGCATACAAATAAAATAAAGTTCTATCGTGCCTTGTCTAAAATTTCTGTGATCGATCGCATACATGAGAGAGATAGAGGTTCATTCGAAAATGCGATTGTAAAAGTTTCAAAAACTTTGAAATTAAATAAACTTTTAAACACTTCAAAAATTAATAAAAAATTGCAAAGTATCATCAAACAATATGATTACGAGACTAGTACTATGGTCGGAAATGTCTTGGGTTCCTACCGAGAACGTGAACTCGCAAGAAAAGAAGTGTTCGGGGAACCGCAATTACTAGAATTTGAAAGTTTACAAATAAGTTGTCATGCAAATCCCGATGAATATTTGACAAAAATATACGGTGATTACATGCAACTGCCAAAAGAAGCTGAGCGTAAGGGTCATTTTGAGTCTACGTGGGGAGATTAAATTGAATAGTTTTAATTTAATGGGGGTCAGAATTGACCCCTTAACAATGGACGAAACTGTCCAAGCTGTTGAAAAATTTGTTCTTGAGCAACGGCCACTCCATCTAATGGGGGTGAACGCAGACAAAATTAATCAATGTCAAACAGATGAATCTATTAAAAAGATAGTGAACGCTTCTGAGATTATTAATGCAGATGGAGCTTCAGTTGTTCTTGCTTCCCGCTTTTTGGGTTATCAAGTTCCTGAGAGAGTTGCTGGGATTGATTTGATGCAAAGATTGCTCTTGTTGGCCAATGAAAAGTCTTATTCGGTTTATTTTTTTGGTGCCAAGGAAGAAGTTTTAATAGACATGCTAGAAATCTTTAAGAAAGACTATCCAAATTTACGAGTCCTTGGATATCGTAATGGTTATTTTTCTGAAGAAGATGAGTACGGTATTCAAGAAGATATCCGAGAGAAAAATCCTGATTTTGTTTTTGTTGGGATTACCTCTCCCAAGAAAGAATACATCATTCAAAAATTTATGGATCAAGGTGTTAATTCTGTCTTTATGGGAGTGGGAGGAAGCTTTGATGTCCTTTCAGGACATATCAAGCGGGCACCTATATGGATGCAAAAGGCCAATCTGGAATGGTTGTTCCGTGTGGCCAATGAACCAAAACGCCTATTTAAGCGCTATTTTGTAGGAAATGCCACTTTTATTAAGAGAGTAGTACATGAAAAACGGAAAGCAAAAAAATAATATTCTGCACATTTCGCGGACCATGGATATCGGTGGGGCAGAACGCATTGTCTATCAGTTGGCGACAGACCTCAAGGATGAATTTGATCAGGTACATGTCGCGTCTACTGGTGGACTATGGGAAGATAAACTAGCAGAGAATGGGATTCAACACCATCGGATTCTAGACGTCGATAGCAAACAGCCAGCTACTGTGCTCAAGATTATTGCTAGTCTCTCCAAGATTATCAAAGAAAACGAGATTACTCTTGTCCACACCCATCACCGGATGGCTGCTTCTATATTCGTTTGTTGCAGATGCGCCATCCAAAATTGATCCATGTCTACACAGCCCACAATGTCTTTAAAGATAAACTGCCTCTATATGGATTTGCTTTAAAAAATGCTAAAAGTGTGGCAGTGGGAGAAGCAGTAAATAAAAACCTAAAAGAAGATGTAGGTATTACTGATAGCAGGGTTATTTATAATGGAGTTGTTTTAAAGGAAACGGATGACCAAGTCGATGAGATTATCAGTTATGGTGGGATTAAACTTGGTTGTGTTGCCAGGTTATCTGAACAAAAAGGCTTGACTTATCTTCTTGATGCTATTTCCTTACTGACTATTAAGGATATTCGATTATTTATCGTTGGTGATGGTGAGCTTAGAAATGAACTTGAGAATAAGGTTAAAGAGCTACATCTTCAAGATTCGGTAACTTTTTTAGGATATCGTAAGGATATTGTGGAATGTATCAATAGTTTTGATTTTTGTGTTTTACCTTCAGTATTTGAAGGATTTGGCTTAGTTGCCATTGAGGCATTTATGAATAGTAAAACCTTAGTTGCGACGGATATACCGGGATTAAACGAAGTTGTAACAAATAAAAATGGGATTCTAGTTCCGGCAAAAGACCCTGCTGCTCTGGCATCTGCTATTGATAAATTAGCTATGGATGCAACATTAAGACAGGAGCTTGCTAGCCAAGCAAAGAAAGACTATGAAAATAAATTTAGTTATCCTTTATTCTTGGAGAACTATAGGGAACTGTATAGAGAACTAAAGGGAGAATCAAAATGAAAAAAGTCATGTTGGTTTTTGGGACGCGCCCAGAGGCAATCAAAATGTGTCCTTTAGTAAATGAGTTGAAAAAAAATGACTCGATTAAGACACTTGTCTGCGTGACTGGACAACATAAGGAGATGCTTGAGCAAGTTTTGGATGTCTTTAAAGTCGTTCCTGATTATGATTTGGGGATTATGAAGGCGAATCAAACCCTATTTTCAATTACGACCAGTATTCTAGACAAAATTCAAGCGGTGCTTGAACAAGAAAAACCAGATATTGTACTTGTTCACGGAGATACGACGACAACTTTCGCAACGGCCTTGGCAGCCTTTTACATGGGAATAAAAGTTGGACACGTGGAAGCAGGTTTAAGAACCTACAATCTTCAAAGTCCATTCCCTGAGGAGTTCAACCGTCAGACTACTTCTATTATTGCAGATTATCATTTTGCTCCGACAGAAGTTGCAAAGGAAAATCTTCTAAAAGAGGGAAGAGGGAATATTTTTGTAACAGGGAATACCGTTATTGATGCCTTAAAGACAACTGTTCAGGATGATTATAATCACCCAATTTTAGAGTGGGCTAAGGATAGTAAGTTGATTATGTTGACAGCTCACAGACGTGAAAATCTTGGGCAACCAATGAAAAATATGTTTAATGCTGTTAATCGTATTTTAAATGAATTTGAAGATGTAAAAGTTGTTTACCCAATTCATAAAAATCCTAAAGTTCGTGAATTGGCAAGTAAAGTCTTTGGGGATAATGAACGCATGAAAATCATTGAACCTTTAGAAGTTATTGATTTCCATAATTTCATGAACCAAAGCTACATGATTTTGACAGATTCTGGTGGAGTTCAAGAAGAAGCTCCATCATTAGGGAAACCAGTTTTAGTCATGCGTGATACCACAGAACGTCCTGAAGGGATTGCGGCAGGAACTTTGAAATTGGTAGGAATAGAAGAAGAAAATATTTATAGGAATTTTAAGCTTCTTTTGGAAAATGAAGAGGAATACAACAAGATGAGTAAGGCAAGCAATCCTTATGGGAATGGAACAGCTTGTCAACAGATTGTAGAAGTTATCATGAAGGGATTAGTATAATGGGGAAAGTTTCGATTGTTGTTCCAGTATACAACGTTGAAGATTATTTGAAATATTGTGTTGATAGCTTAATTAATCAATCGTACAAGGATATTGAGATTATTTTGGTAGATGATGGCTCTACTGATGATTCTGGAAGAATATGTGATAAGTATGCCCAAGAAGATGACCGTATTAGAGTCTTGCATATTGAGAATGGAGGCCTTTCTAATGCTCGAAATACGGGTGTAAAGTTTGCTTCTGCTGAGTGGATAATTTTCATTGATTCTGATGATTACTATGATCGTAGAACTGTTGAGTATTTAGTGCAACTTCAAAAGAAGTATGATGTTGATCTTGTTGCAACTTCCGTCATCGAAGTTAGGGACTTCCAAAGTGAGGATTTTTTAGGTTCATTAACTAACATAGATTCTTTGAAATTAGATCGCTATACAGCTTTGAAAGAGATGTTTTATGGAAATATAGTTGGAACTCATCCAGGGGGAAAACTATACAAAAAAGAAATCTTGATGAAGTTTCCTTTTCCAGAGGGTATGATCTATGAAGATTTGGCTGTCTCTTTTGAGCATATCGGAGCATGCAATGAAATTGCCGTAGGATGCATCAATTTATACAAATATTATAGAAGACCTGGAAGTATTGTCAATTCTTCTTATAGTGATAAATTTAGACTTCTATAAGGCTATAGAGATGAATAGAGAATTTGTTCAGAGAGATTATCCTAATGATAAGGAAATGAAGAAAGCACTTACTGTACGTTATGTCTTTAAGGGGTTACATGTAGTACATGCTATGCTTAGTTCAAAGATGTATTCGGATGTCAATAAAATCAGAAAAGAATACACTAGTTACTTCAACGATATTATTCCTAATCCAAATATAACAGGAAAAAATAAAGTGAAATACCTGATGCTTTTGGTTTCTCCAAAACTGTATGAAAAAATTAGAGAGAAGATGGGTTAGGTAAGAATGAAGGTTTTAAAAAATTATGCATATAATCTTTCTTACCAGCTTTTAGTCATAATTCTTCCTATTATAACAACACCTTATGTAACTAGGGTATTTAGTTCAACTGATTTAGGTACTTATGGTTATTTCAATTCAATTGTTACCTACTTTATTTTATTGGCGACATTGGGAGTGGCCAATTATGGTACAAAAGAAATTTCAGGCCATCGTAAAGATATCCGAAAAAACTTTTGGGGCATATACACCTTGCAGTTTGGTGCGACCATTCTGTCGATATGCTTATACATTCTCTTATGTCTGTCCTTGTCATTTATGCAAAATCCCGTTGCATATATTTTGGGCTTGAGTCTGGTATCTAAAGGGATGGATATCTCCTGGTTATTTCAAGGGTTAGAGGATTTTCGCAAGATAACAGTTAGAAATATTACTGTTAAACTGGTCGGTGTCATTTCAATCTTCTTATTTGTAAAATCAGCAAATGATTTATATCTTTATGTGTTTTTGCTAACAATATTTGAATTATTGGGGCAGTTTAGTATGTGGTTGCCAGCTAGAGAATTTATCGGGAAACCACATTTTGATTGGTCCTATGCTAAACAACACTTGAAACCAGTTGTTCTCTTTGTTTTTTTGCCGCAAATAGCTATTTCGCTATATGTTACTTTTGGATCGTACTATGCTAGGGGCATTAGCCTCAACTAAAGACGTCGGAATTTATGACCAAGCCTTAAAATTGGTCAATATTTTGCTTACACTAGTGACTTCGTTAGGAAGCGTAATGCTTCCTCGTGTTGCCAATCTCCTATCAACTGGAGATCACAAGGCTGTAAATAAAATGCATCAGATGTCTTTCTTAATATACAATTTAGTCATTTTTCCTATAATAGCAGGAATGTTAATTGTTAATGATGATTTCGTGCAATTTTTCTTAGGACAGGATTTCCAAGATGCTAAATATGCGATAGCAATTATGATTTTTTTAGAATGTTCTTTATTGGCTGGACAAATATTATGGGTATTCAAATTTTGATTCCACATAATAAAAAAATAAAGAATTTATGATTTCGACAACTATTCCAGCTATTGTGAGTGTCGGTTTAAATTTATTATTACTACCTAAATTAGGTTATATCGGAGCAGCCATTGTTTCTGTATTAACAGAAGCCTTAGTATGGGCTATTCAACTGTATTTTACAAGAAACTATTTAAAGGAAGTGCCTCTTCTTGCTTCGACAGTTAAAATTATAGGAGCATCAGCTCTTATGTACGGTGTACTATTCGTTGTAAAAAAACTACAGTGAATTTTACGCCTGTTATAAATGTTATGGTATTTGCTACAATAGGAGCGATACTTTTACATTTTTTTCAAATACTATTCTTAAAAGGTAATTAATCCAAAAGAGTTGAAACAGCAGTTATTGAATAAGTGAAATTGAAAGGAATAAATAGAAATTTCAGTAGCTTATAGTCTTATTGTAAAATGAACTCTTGTATAGATTAAATTCGCTTTGGTTGATTAAATAGTTAGGAAAGGGAGGATAGAAGAGTATAAGTGAACTAGAAGATTAAAGAAATATTATTTTTTTCTCATTCAATTCCATATTTCTTTTTTTCTTATAATTCACCCTGTATGATTCTTTTTTTCAAAAAAAGTATGATAAAAAAATTAAATTTGAAAACCTACTAGTCAGCATTGTTGTATCCGTAGTGGTGATTTTTTTAATACCATATCAACTACGATGCTGGATAGGACTTTTTTTCAAGTTAAAGTAAATTTCCTATTTTTAGTTGTATTACTTTTAGGGCTTCGTTTTTTGTATAAAATGCGGGTCTCATACAAATATCTAATACTTTCTATTCTATTGTTGCTTTCGGGGGTTTTAGTGTATTTTCAAACGAATAGACTTAACTTTCTAGTCTATTCTATGCTATTAGTCCTCTTGGTTAATGTGGATATGAAAGTAGTTTTGAGGAACTATGTAATTGTAGCTGGTATCCTTGTAGTTGGAGTTTTTCTTTTATCGCTTGTTGGCATGGTTCCTAATTTACAATATAATCGTGCGGGTGTTATTCGAAATTCATTTGGGTTTATCTATCCTACGGACTTTGCATCACATTGCTTCTATCTATTTTTAGCAATTTCTTATCTTTTAAAAGATAAATTTATATGGACCAGATCTCTATTTGGAGTCTTGCTATCGGTTTTCATTATAAAATACTGCGATGCACGTTTAAATGCTCTGTCAATCTTGTTAGCGACAGTTATTTTCATTTATTTTTATTATAGTAATGGGAAAAAACTAAAGATATTTGCCTTGCTTCCATATTCGGCTGTTGTATTTGCATCAGTTGTTACCTATTTATCTTATAAGTTTTCATGGTCTAATTCATTTTTAGTATCGATTAATAAATTAATTACTGGGAGGTTGGCTCTAGGTAGAAATGCATTTGATACGTTTGGAGTTCATTTATTTGGAACAAGAAATGTTCAATTTATCGGGTCGGGTGGAAAGACAGAATCTGTAATAGGTTATAACTATGTAGATTCCTCCTATGTACAGATGTTGTTTACATATGGAATAGTACCTGTGGTACTATTACTAATAATTTATGTTGTCGCCTCAAGGAAACAGTATAAGGATGGTCAATATTTATTAGTTGCGATTTTTATCATTGATTGCTTTTTAACTGTATGATTGAAGCCTTCTGGTTTGTTCCTACATATAATATATTCATGTTTTTACTATTTACAACAAATACTTTTAGTAAAAAAGAATCAAATGATATTATTGCAAAAAATGAGACCTAGCTCTAGTACTAGATTTTAGGTGGGTCTAATACGTGATATGATACCTTTCTAAAAAACAACTAACTTTTGCTGATCCTGAGTCGGCAATAATAAGAAATGTAAAGTTCATTAACGGAGTTTTAATTTAATATGTATGACTATTTAATTGTAGGTGCAGGTTTGTCTGGAGCAATCTTTGCACACGAAGCTACAAAATGTGGCAAAAAAGTAAAAGTGATTGACAAACGTGATCACATTGGTGGGAATATCTATTGTGAAGAGGTTGAAGGTATCAATGTTCACAAGTATGGTGCCCACATTTTCCATACGTCCAACAAAAAGGTTTGGGATTATGTTAATCAGTTTGCGGAGTTTAATAACTATATCAATTCACCGGTAGCTAACTATAAGGGAAGTCTTTACAATCTTCCGTTTAATATGAATACCTTCTATGCTATGTGGGGAACAAAGACTCCTCAAGAAGTCAAAGACAAGATTGCCGAGCAAACAGCTGATATGAAGGATGTTGAGCCGAAAAACTTGGAAGAGCAAGCTATCAAGTTGATTGGTCCAGATATCTATGAAAAGTTGATCAAGGGCTACACAGAAAAACAATGGGGACGTTCTGCAACAGACCTTCCACCCTTTATCATCAAGCGTCTCCCAGTGCGTTTGACCTTTGATAACAACTACTTTAATGACCGTTACCAAGGTATTCCAATCGGTGGATACAACGTCATCATTGAAAACATGCTTGGTGATGTGGAAGTAGAGCTTGGCGTTGATTTCTTTGCCAATCGTGAAGAGCTTGAAGCTTTAGCTGATAAAGTTGTCTTTACAGGAATGATTGATCAGTACTTTGATTACAAACATGGGGAATTGGAATACCGCAGTCTTCGTTTTGAACACGAAATCTTGGATGAGGAAAACCATCAAGGAAATGCCGTGGTCAACTACACAGAGCGTGAGATTCCTTATACTCGAATCATTGAGCATAAGCACTTCGAGTATGGAACTCAGCCTAAGACAGTCATCACCCGTGAGTATCCAGCTGACTGGAAGCGTGGAGATGAACCCTACTACCCAATCAACGATGAAAAGAACAATGCCATGTTTGCCAAGTACCAGGAAGAAGCCGCCAAAAATGACAAGGTTATCTTCTGTGGACGTTTGGCAGACTATAAATACTACGACATGCACGTGGTCATTGAGCGTGCTTGGAAGTTGTAGCAAATGAGTTTGATTGAAAGAAACAATAATCTATGAAATACTACTTAAAAGAAGAATTCCTGCATGATGTCAACGCAAAGAACGCGGGAAATAAAGCGCGCAATGACGTAGAAAGTATTGTGAAAGAAGAAGGCTATCACCCCTTGGTCTTGTCCGTCGACAATTGGTATCAAATGAGTACCCTTGCGGCTCAACGCCATAAGGCAAAGGCTTTTGGACAAGCCTTGGATCAACTAAAGCAAGGAGATGAGTTGTTGATCCAGTTTCCCATGCTCCACCATAGCTTTTTCTCCACCCATTTGGTCAAAAAAGCGCAAAAAAGAGGGATTAAAGTCTATCTTTTGATTCATGACCTAGAAGTGCTCCGCCATGCCAACATGACTTCACTGCCTTTAAAACACAGAATTCGGATGTACCTCCAAGAAGCAAGTTTTCTCAAAGCAGCTGATGGAATCATCGCCCACAACCCGGTTATGAAATCTGTTTTGGTGGATAAAGGAATTGCGGAAGATAAGATTGTTAGCCTTGGCATTTTTGACTATTTGATTCCTAATTTCCAAGAGAAGATCGTTCAAACAAAAGACCAGCCGATGATTGTGGCAGGTAATCTAGCACAAGAAAAAGCTGGTTACTTGTATAAATTGCCGGCAAATCCTGCCTATAACCTCTATGGTGTTGGTTTTGATGAGAGTAGAGCTTTAGAGAATGAAACTTACTTTGGTTCTTTTCTGCCTGACGAGCTTCCTGTAGCCCTTGAGGGTGGATTTGGACTCGTATGGGATGGGGATAGTGCTGAAACCTGTAGTGGTGTCTTTGGCGAGTACCTTCGCTACAACAACTCTCACAAGGCATCCCTTTACTTGGCATCTGGATTCCCGCTTGTAGTGTGGAAGCAGTCAGCTCTCTCTCATTTTGTTCTAGTGAAAGAGTGTGGTATCGCAGTCGAGTCACTACATGACTTATCGCAATTAATAGATGAGTTAAGTATAGAGGACTACCAAACTCTGTTAGAAAATACCAAACGTGTTGGAAAAGAGATTCGAGAAGGATATTATTTACGTACCGCATTAAAACAGTTGAAAATGTAAAAGAAGTTAGGTCTCCTGGCTTCTTTTTTTAAAGTATAGAAATTTTGAATGTTGGACTAGGATTCCGAACTGATTGAATAAATAGTTTATGGCATTTTTTTATAAAAAAAATATAGAAAAACCTTGAAAACCATTCTGTTTTTCAAATATTTTTTTACTAAATTTTCAGGTTAATTCAATAAAAAAATTATATAGAAAAATTAAAAAAATAACAATTTGTAAAAATAATATTAAACTAAATTTAATGAAAAAAACCTTCGATAAAAATCATAAAAAAAATTAAGCACCAAACTAATTTTTTTATGATATAATATTCTGTGAATAGCTATGCCTTCTTGTAGCTGTTAAAAAATCAAAGTGTGAAACTTGGAAGATAGAGAGGACGCAATGTAATGACTAGAAATGGTTTCTTTACAGGCTTAGATATTGGAACGAGCTCAATTAAAGTATTAGTTGCTGAGCTTGTAGATGGTGAAGTAAATGTAATCGGTGTTAGTAACGCCAAAAGTAAAGGTGTCAAGGATGGAATTATCGTTGACATCGAAGCCGCTGCGACGGCTATCAAATCTGCTATTTCTCAAGCAGAAGAAAAAGCAGGGATTTCAATCAAGTCTGTAAACGTTGGACTTCCAGCGAACTTGTTGCAGGTTGAACCAACTCAAGGAATGATTCCTGTAACGTCAGACACAAAAGAAATTACAGATCAAGATGTTGAAAATGTTGTTAAATCAGCTTTGACAAAAAGCATGACGCCAGATCGCGAAGTAATCACTTTTGTGCCAGAAGAATTTGTGGTTGACGGTTTCCAAGGTATTCGTGACCCACGTGGTATGATGGGTGTTCGTTTGGAAATGCGTGGGCTACTCTACACTGGTCCAAGAACTATTTTGCACAACCTTCGTAAGACTGTTGAACGTGTTGGAGTTCAAGTTGATAACGTGATCATTTCACCACTTGCTATTGTTCAATCTGTTCTAAATGAAGGTGAACGTGAATTTGGAGCGACTGTTATCGATATGGGTGGTGGTCAAACAAGTGTTGCAACTATCCGTAACCAAGAACTTCAATACACAAATGTTTACCAAGAAGGTGGCGATTACGTTACAAAAGACATTTCAAAAGTTCTTAAAACTTCTAAGAAGATCGCAGAAGGCTTGAAACTTAACTACGGTGAAGCTACCCGCAACTTGCAAGCAAAGAGACTTTCCAAGTTGAAGTTATTGGGGAAGTAGAACCTGTTGAGGTTACTGAAGAGTACTTGTCTCAAATCATTTCAGCTAGATTGAAACACATCTTCGAACAAATCAAACAAGATTTGGAAAGAAGACATTTGCTAGACTTGCCAGGCGGTATTGCTCTGATTGGTGGAAATGCTATTCTACCAGGTGTTGTTGAGCTTGCCCAAGAAGTGCTTGGAGTGCGTGTGAAACTATACGTACCAAACCAAGTAGGTATCCGCAATCCAGCATTTGCCCATGTGATTAGTCTGTCTGAATACGCTGGAAGTCTTACAGAAGTTAATGTTTTGGCTCAACGAGCTATCAGAGGAGATCAAGTCTTGCGTCAACAACCAATTGACTTCAGAACTCCAAGTCAGGAAAAACCTGCAACTTCTCAACGTTCAGTATTTGGAACAACTTCAACTGAATCAGCTGAATCAACTTATTCGACTGAATCAACAACTCCAAATCAATCAGAAGAAAAGCCGAAATTGACTGAACGATTCCGTAGTTTGATCGGAAGCATGTTTGATGAATAGGATAGAGGAATAAAATATGACATTTTCATTTGATACAGCAGCAGCACAAGGTGCAGTAATTAAAGTAATTGGTGTCGGTGGTGGCGGAGGAAACGCCATTAACCGCATGGTTGACGAAGGGGTTTCAGGTGTTGAGTTCATCGCAGCCAACACAGATGTACAAGCTTTGAGCAGTACAAAAGCTGAAACAGTTATCCAGCTTGGCCCTAAATTAACTCGTGGACTTGGTGCTGGAGGACAACCTGAAGTTGGTCGCAAGGCTGCTGAAGAAGCGAAGAAGTAATCACTGAAGCAATCAGTGGTGCAGATATGGTCTTCATTACTGCTGGTATGGGTGGTGGTTCTGGTACAGGTGCTGCACCAGTTATCGCTCGTATCGCTAAAGGTTTAGGCGCTTTGACTGTTGGTGTGGTAACACGTCCATTCGGTTTTGAAGGAAGTAAACGTGGTCAATTCGCAGTTGAAGGTATTAACGAACTTCGCGAACATGTTGATACTCTTTTGATTATCTCAAACAACAATTTGTTAGAAATCGTTGATAAGAAAACTCCACTTCTTGAAGCTTTGTCTGAAGCAGATAACGTTCTTCGCCAAGGTGTTCAAGGGATTACAGATTTGATTACAAATCCTGGTTTGATCAACTTGGACTTCGCAGACGTGAAGACAGTAATGGCAAACAAAGGAAATGCCCTCATGGGTATCGGTATCGGTAGCGGAGAAGAACGTGTTATTGAAGCGGCTCGTAAAGCTATCTACTCACCACTCCTTGAAACAACAATCGATGGAGCAGAAGATGTCATCGTTAACGTAACAGGTGGTTTGGATATGACCTTGATTGAGGCTGAAGAAGCTTCAGAAATCGTCAATCAAGCTGCTGGTCATGGTGTAAACATCTGGCTTGGTACTTCTATTGATGAATCAATGAAAGATGAAATTCGTGTAACTGTTGTTGCAACTGGAGTTCGTCAAGATGCAGTTGAAAAAGTGGTAGCACCACAAGCAAGACAAGCATCATTCCGTGAGCCAGCAAGAACTGGGCACACTCACACTTACGACCGTCACTTTGATTTGGCTGAAACAGCTGAACTTCCAACTCCTTCTCAACGCCATACTGAAGCACCTAAAGCATCAGCATTTGGTGATTGGGACTTGAGACGTGATTCAATCGTTCGTCAAGGTGAATCAGTCGTATCACCAGTTGAGCGTTTCGAAGCTCCATCTTCTGATGAAGATGAGTTAGAAACACCACCATTCTTTAAAAACCGTTAATAGAGATGGATTTAAAAGAAAATACAAATCAGGTATTTCAACAGGTTACAAAAGCAATTCAAGAAACCGGCCGTGAAGACGGTTCGGTTTCTGTAATTGCCGTAACAAAATATGTTGATATTGCAACTGCAGCAAATTTGATTGACCAAGGAGTCAAACACATTGGTGAAAACCGTGTCGACAAATTTCTTGAGAAGTATCATGCTTTAAGTGATAAAGATGTTACTTGGCACTTGATTGGTAGCTTACAAAGAAGAAAAGTCAAGGATATCATTCCTTATGTTGATTATTTTCACGCTTTAGATTCTTTGAAATTAGCTCAAGAAATTCAAAAACGTGCCAATCGTACGGTTAAATGTTTTTTGCAGGTCAATATTTCTGGAGAGGAAAGCAAGCATGGTTTTTCAAAAGAAGAACTATTGACAGTCTTGCCAGACTTGTCTAGCTTGGATAAAATCGAGTATGTTGGTCTCATGACCATGGCTCCCTTTGAAGCCCAAACAGAAGAGTTGCAAAAAATCTTTAAAGAAACGCAAGAGTTGCAACAATACATTCGTGAACAACAACTCCCCAATATGCCAATGACAGAATTAAGTATGGGAATGAGTCGTGACTATAAAGAAGCGATTCAGTGTGGCTCGACTTTTGTTCGAATTGGTACAGCATTTTTTAATAGGAAATAATCATGTCATTAAAAGATAAATTTGATAAATTTATAGATTACTTTACAGAAGATGGAGATGAAGTTGCTTCAGATGTTGTAGCTGCACGTTCTGAACGTCCACTAGCTTCAGTTCCTCCAAAGAGAGAATTACCACAGCAAGCTGCTGCTCAAGAATCTTCTCCAGTTGAAGCAAAAGAAAAGAACATTACAAAACTTCATGCTCGTCAGCAACAACTAGCAATTGAAAGTCATCGTAGCACTGAAAAAGTTACTATCGATGTTCGTTACCCACGTCGTTACGAAGATGCAACAGATATTGTTGATTTGTTAGCTGGTAACGAGAGTATTTGATTGACTTCCAATATATGACAGAAGTTCAGGCTCGTCGTTGTTTGGATTACTTGGATGGAGCACGTCATGTCCTTGCTGGGGAGTTGAGAAAAGTCGCACATACAATGTATCTTTTGACACCAGTTGGTGTTGTGGTTAACATTGAAGATATCCGTTTGCCAGAGGAAACTCAAGGCGAAGAGTACGACTTTGACATGAAGAGAAATAGAGTACGTTAATGTTTCTAATAATTCGTTTTATCCAAAATGCTACAGATATCTATTCGATGATACTTGTAGCTTTTGCTCTATTATCATGGTTTCCAAATGCTTATAACACCCAGTTGGGTAAGTTTTTAGAGATTTTGTGTAAACCTATTCTTGAACCTCTGAAACGTCTACCTCTTCAAATTGCAGGTTTGGATTTCTCCGTTTGGATAGCTCTAATTCTCATCCGTGCAATCAGTCGCTATCTTATCAATTTGCTGGTTATGTTATGAGTACAGAACTTTACCAACATTTCGCAACAGAAGATATTCCATTCATTGACAAGGGGCTAGAATGGATAAGGCAGGTAGAAGAACATTACGCACCAATCTTAACTCCTTTTATAAACCCTCACCAAGTTTTTATCTTGGAGACACTGGGAAATAATAAGGGAGTCAAGACGTTTACTAGTACCAGTTTTGTTCCTACAGAGTATGCAAGGGTGATACTTGCGCCGGATTATTTTACGCCAACCTTGGAAGATTTTGAAATGACCTTGCTTGAGATTGAGTATCCCAGCAAGTTTCAACAGCTGACCCATTCAAAAATTTTGGGTACGGTTCTTAATCGACTAGGTATTGACCGCAAGTTATTTGGAGACATTCTGGTAACAGAACAGAAAGCTCAAATTGTTGTGGATCAAAGATTTACTACACTTTTTCAGGATGGGATTCAAAAAATTTCCAAGTTGCCTGTAAGATTAGTGGAACGTCCTTTTTCAGATATAATAGAGTCAAAAATCGAATATCAAGAAAGGGAAATCCTAGTTTCAAGTTTACGTTTGGATACCTTCTTATCAAGTATATTGAAATTATCTCGTTCACAAACTTCAGCTCTAGTTGAAAAAAAGTTAGTTCAGGTCAATTATCATATAGTTGAAAAATCAGACTATCAAGTTAAAGTTGGGGATTTGATAAGTGTCAGACGCTTTGGCCGAATCATCTTGCTCAAAGAAAACGGTCAAACGAAGAAAGATAAGAAAAAATTAGCAGTTCAGCTACTATTAAGCAAGTGAGAAAAAATGTTGATTACACCAAAAGATATTGTAGATAAAGCTTTCTCAACAAAATTCCGAGGCTACGATAAGGAAGAAGTTGATGAATTTTTAGATAAGATTTATATTAACTACGAAGAATTAGTCCGTAACAAGGATGAGACAGAACGCTATATTAAAAGATTAGAAGAACATCTTTCCTATTATACGAATGATATTCCTAAGAGAACCGTGTCAAACGAGCAAGAGCAAGAACCAGAAGCAATGAATGATTCTATTTTTTATTAAGTAAGTGAGGAAAAATATGCCAATTACATCGTTAGAAATTAAGGATAAAACCTTTGGTGTTCAATTTAGAGGTTTTAATCGTGAAGAAGTTGATGAATTTTTAGATATTGTAGTTCGTGACTATGAAGATTTGGTTCGTAGTAATCATGAAAAAGAGCAACATATTAAAAACTTAGAAGAGCGTCTATCTTATTTTGACGAAATCAAAGATTCGTTGAGTCAGTCAGTTTTGATTGCCCAAGACACAGCTGAACGTGTAAAACAAGCTGCGAATGACCGTTCTAATAACATCATTAAGCAGGCTGAGCAAGATGCTCAACGTTTACTTGATGAAGCTAAGTATAAAGCCAATGAAATTTTGCGACAAGCTACAGATAATGCTAAAAAAGTTGCTGTGGAAACTGAAGAGTTGAAGAACAAGAGTCGCGTCTTCCACCAACGTTTGAAATCAACAATCGAAAGTCAGTTGGCTATTGTTGATTCATCAGATTGGGAAGAAATTTTGCGTCCGACTGCAACATATTTGCAAACTAGTGACGAAGCTTTCAAGGAGGTTGTCCAAGAGGTTCTAGGTGAAGATGTATCGTCATACCATGAAGAAGAGCCGATTGACATGACTCGTCAATTCTCTCCAGAAGAAGTTGCAGAACTTCAAGCACGTATTGAAGCAGCTAACAAAGAATTGTTGGAAGCAGAGCCAGTTGCTGAAGAGCCAACTGAAACTGAAGTTGAAGTTCAGCCAGTTGCTGAAACTCCTGTTGAACCATCGCATGAGGAAGGACCTCAAGACGATGCTAACACTCAACAAGAGTCAGTTCTAATTTTATAAGATTATAATAGAGAACAAGAATTTATCAAATATATTTCTAGCGAGTAGGAGATGGTGGAAGTCCTACAATCCCTATTGGTAAATTTATCCTCTCTTAGCATCAAGTCTGAAAAGAGTAAGACTTGACGTTGCCCACGTTACGGGAAAAGAGGGAAAGAGACTAGGTCTTTTTCCGAACAAAGGTGGTACCACGATTTTCGTCCTTTTTGCGAGTCGTGGTTTTTATATTGTCAATTTACATTAAAGGAGTAAACATGAAACTTAAAGAAACTCTCAATCTTGGGAAAACAGAATTTCCAATGCGTGCCGGACTTCCAACTAAAGAGCCGGTTTGGCAAAAAGAGTGGGAAGAAGCAAAACTCTATCAACGTCGTCAAGAGCTAAATGAAGGAAAACCACATTTCACGCTTCATGATGGCCCTCCATACGCTAACGGAAATATCCACGTAGGACATGCCATGAACAAGATTTCGAAAGATATCATTGTTCGTTCTAAGTCTATGTCAGGATTTTACGCACCATATATCCCAGGTTGGGATACACACGGTCTGCCAATCGAGCAAGTCTTGGCTAAACAAGGTGTTAAACGCAAAGAAATGGACTTGGTTGAGTACTTGAAACTTTGCCGTGAATACGCTCTTTCTCAAGTCGATAAACAACGCGAAGACTTCAAGCGCTTGGGTGTTTCTGGTGACTGGGAAAATCCATATGTAACCTTGACGCCAGACTATGAAGCGGCGCAAATCCGTGTTTTCGGTGAAATGGCTAATAAAGGCTACATCTACCGTGGAGCTAAGCCTGTTTACTGGTCTTGGTCATCTGAGTCAGCTCTTGCTGAAGCGGAAATTGAATACCATGATTTGGTTTCAACTTCACTTTACTATGCCAACAAGGTTAAAGATGGCAAAGGTGTCCTAGATACAGATACTTACATCGTTGTCTGGACTACAACACCATTTACCATCACGGCTTCTCGTGGATTGACTGTTGGTGCAGATATTGATTATGTATTAGTGCAACCAGCTGGAGAATCTCGTAAATTTGTGGTCGCTTCAGAGTTGCTGAACAGCTTGTCTGAATTTGGCTGGGCGGATGTTCAAGTGTTGGCAACTTACCGTGGTCAAGAATTGAACCACATCGTGACAGAACACCCATGGGATACAGCAGTAGATGAACTTGTTATCCTTGGTGACCACGTTACAACAGATTCTGGTACAGGTATCGTCCATACAGCCCCTGGTTTTGGTGAGGATGACTACAATGTCGGTGTTGCCAATGGTCTCGAAGTTGCTGTAACTGTCAACGAACGTGGTATCATGATGGCCAATGCTGGTGCAGAGTTTGAAGGTCAATTCTACGACAAGGTTGTTCCAACAGTTATTGAAAAACTAGGTAACCTGCTTCTTGCTCAAGAAGAAATCTCTCACTCCTACCCATTTGACTGGCGTACGAAAAAAACCAATTATCTGGCGTGCAGTACCTCAATGGTTTGCTTCTGTATCTAAATTCCGCCAAGAAATCTTGGACGAAATTGAAAAAGTCAAGTTCCACTCAGAGTGGGGTAAAGTCCGTCTTTACAATATGATTCGTGACCGTGGTGACTGGGTTATCTCTCGTCAACGTGCTTGGGGAGTTCCTCTTCCAATCTTCTACGCAGAAGATGGCACACCAATCATGACAGCTGAAACCATCGAACATGTGGCTCAACTCTTTGAAGAACATGGTTCCATCATCTGGTGGGAACGTGATGCCAAAGACCTCTTGCCTGAAGGATTTACCCATCCGGGTTCACCAAATGGCGAGTTCAAGAAAGAAACAGACATCATGGACGTATGGTTCGACTCAGGTTCATCATGGAATGGGGTTGTAGTGAACCGTCCAGAGCTCAAATACCCAGCTGACCTCTATTTAGAAGGTTCAGACCAATACCGTGGCTGGTTCAACTCATCACTCATCACATCTGTTGCCAACCATGGTGTCGCACCATACAAACAAATCTTGTCACAAGGTTTTGCCCTTGATGGTAAAGGTGAGAAGATGTCTAAATCTCTTGGAAACACCATTGCTCCAAGCGATGTTGAAAAACAATTTGGTGCGGAAATCTTGCGTCTCTGGGTAACCAGTGTAGACTCTAGCAACGATGTACGTATCTCTATGGATATCTTGAGTCAAGTTTCTGAAACTTACCGTAAGATTCGTAACACGCTTCGTTTCTTGATTGCTAATACTTCTGATTTTAATCCAGCTGAGGATGCAGTTGCTTACGAAGAGCTTCGTTCAGTGGACAAGTACATGACCATTCGCTTTAACCAACTTGTTAAGACCATTCGTGATGCTTATGCCAACTTCGAATTCTTGACAATCTATAAGGCATTGGTTAACTTTATCAACGTTGATTTGTCTGCTTTCTACCTTGACTTTGCCAAAGATGTTGTCTACATCGAAGGTGCAAAATCACTTGAACGGCGTCAAATGCAAACTGTCTTCTATGACATCCTTGTGAAGATCACCAAACTTTTGACACCAATCCTTCCTCACACTGCTGAAGAAATCTGGTCATACCTTGAGTTTGAAGCGGAAGACTTCGTTCAATTGTCAGAATTACCAGAAGATCAAACATTTGCCAACCAAGAGGAAATCTTGGATACATGGTCAGCCTTCATGGACTTCCGTGGACAAGCTCAAAAAGCCTTGGAAGAAGCGCGTAATGAAAAAGTCATCGGTAAATCTCTTGAAGCTCACTTGACCGTTTATCCAAATGAAGTGGTGAAAACCCTACTCGAAGCAGTAAACAGCAATGTAGCTCAACTCTTGATCGTGTCAGAATTGACTATCGCTGAAGGTGCTGCTCCAGAAGGTGCAGTAGCCTTTGAAGATGTAGCTTTCACTGTAGAACGTGCAGCGGGTGAAGTGTGTGACCGTTGCCGTCGTATCGATCCAACAACTGCTGAACGCCACTATCATGCAACTATCTGTGACAACTGTGCAAGCATCGTTGAAGAAAACTTTGCAGACGCAGTTGCAGAAGGCTTTGAAGCTAAATAATCTAACAAAAATACAGGAAAATTCCTGTATTTTTTTAAAATAAAAACTTTATTAAAAATATGGTATAATATACCTTATTAAAATAAAAGGAGATATTTATGAAGACAAAAACACTAGCACAAGCAGATGGATTTATTGGTATTGTTGCAGGAGCTATTTTAGCTTTCTTACCAATTTTTATGCTTATTCTTATAACTATTTCTCGAGATGAAGATGTTGTAGGATTTGTATTGGGGCTTACTTTCGTTGTGTTCTCATTGGTGAAAATTGCAACCCTCATTCTTGGAATTATCTCACTTGTCTATTATAAGGATGACAAACGTATTTCATTAGCGCCTTCAATTCTATTTATTGTAGGATCTGTAGTTGCATTGATTCCTTTCTTAGGATGGATTGGTGGAATCGTCCTCGTGATTGGTGGAGCTTTGTACCTAGCAAGTTTGAAACAATTCAAAATTGAAGAATGAATCATTATTAAAGGGAAGAGTTGACTGCTCTTCTCTTTTTAGTTGATTTTAACTAGCTTTTTTGTGAAAAATTGTGTAAAATAGAATAGATAAACGAGGGGGACCTCAAAAAATAAAAGGAGAATCCATCTAATGGTAAAATTGGTTTTCGCTCGCCACGGTGAGTCTGAATGGAACAAAGCTAACCTTTTCACTGGTTGGGCTGATGTTGATTTGTCTGATAAAGGAACACAACAAGCGATTGACGCTGGTAAATTGATTAAAGACGCTGGTATCGAATTTGACCAAGCCTACACTTCAGTATTGAAACGTGCAATCAAAACAACTAACCTTGCACTTGAAGCTGCTGACCAATTGTGGGTTCCAGTTGAAAAATCATGGCGCTTGAATGAACGTCACTACGGTGGTTTGACTGGTAAAAACAAAGCAGAAGCTGCTGAACAATTTGGTGATGAACAAGTTCACATCTGGCGTCGTTCATACGATGTATTGCCTCCAGCAATGCCTCGTGATGACGAATATTCAGCTCACACTGACCGTCGTTATGCTTCACTTGACGACTCAGTAATTCCAGATGCTGAAAACTTGAAAGTTACTTTGGAACGTGCCCTTCCATTCTGGGAAGACAAAATCGCTCCAGCACTTAAAGATGGTAAAAACGTATTCGTAGGTGCACACGGTAACTCAATCCGCGCCCTTGTGAAACACATCAAACAATTATCAGATGACGAAATCATGGATGTTGAAATTCCAAACTTCCCACCATTGGTATTCGAATTTGACGAAAAATTGAACGTAGTTTCTGAATACTACCTTGGTAAATAATGTAAAATAGAGTCTAGGATTATTCCTAGGCTTTTTTATTTTGAAAATAGAAAAAATGCATAGTGTAATTTAACTTGTCAAAGCCAGGGATTCTTGTTATAATAGATAAGATGGAGGCGCTATGGCACTTAAAAAAGCAAGTTTAGCCTGTGCGGTTTGTGGTTCGAGAAACTACTCAATTAAAATTAGTGGGAATCCCAAACCGACTCGCTTAGAAGTAAATAAATTTTGTAAACATTGTGGTAAATACACAACACATCGAGAAACGAGATAGGAGATAAAAAAATGAGTTTTATTAAGGATATCTTTACACTTCTTAAAGATACAACTTGGCCAACTCGAAAACAAAGTTGGGTAGATTTTAAATCTATTATGGAATATACTGCCTTCTTTGTTGTTTTGATTTATATATTTGACCAATTAATCGTTAGCGGATTGATTCGATTCATTAATATTTTTTAAAATAGAATAATAGGCTAAAAAGAAGTTTACTATTAAGAAAGGAAAAAAGATGGATAGTTTTGATAAAGGATGGTTTGTCCTACAAACATATTCTGGTTATGAAAATAAAGTAAAAGAAAATCTTTTGCAACGTGCACAAACATACAATATGTTGGATGACATCTTGCGCGTTGAAATCCCAACCCAAACTGTACAAGTTGAGAAAAATGGGAAGAAAAAAGAAGTTGAAGAAAATCGTTTCCCAGGATATGTCCTTGTAGAAATGGTAATGACCGATGAAGCTTGGTTTGTAGTCCGTAACACACCAAACGTTACAGGATTCGTTGGATCGCATGGGAACAGATCTAAACCAACGCCACTTTTGGAACAAGAAATCAGAGATATCTTGATATCAATGGGACAAACAGTTCAAGAGTTTGATATCAATGTTGAAGTTGGTCAAACAGTCCGCATTATTGATGGTGCATTTACAGATTACACAGGAAAAATCACAGAAATTGATAATAATAAAGTGAAAATGATCATCTCAATGTTTGGTAATGATACAGTAGCCGAAGTAAATCTAAATCAAATCGCTGAATTGTAAGAGTGAAACTACTTTTATCATACAGATAACTAGATGTTTGTTTGTAAACCGAAAGATTAATTAGTCAACTTTTTTTAACAAACCAGTTGACAAGCGCTAAAGTAGGTATAATAGAAAGAGTTGAAAAACTCAAGGTCCGTTGGTCAAGGGGTTAAGACACCGCCTTTTCACGGCGGTAACACGGGTTCGAATCCCGTACGGACTATGGGTGTATCGCGGTTGAAGGAAACAGGATATAAAAAAAGTTAAAAAAACCTGTTGACAGAGAAAACTGACTGTGATATACTAATATAGTTGTCGCAAGCGCGACAAAGACCTTTGAAAACTGAACAAGACGAACCAATGTGCAGGGCACTATAACTGAAGGTTATAGTACTGAACAATGAAAAAACAATAAATCTGTCAGTGACAGAAATGAGTGAGAACTCAAACTTTTAATGAGAGTTTGATCCTGGCTCAGGATGAACGCTGGCGGCGTGCCTAATACATGCAAGTAGAACGCTGAAGCTTGGTGCTTGCACCGAGCGGATGAGTTGCGAACGGGTGAGTAACGCGTAGGTAACCTGCCTGGTAGCGGGGGATAACTATTGGAAACGATAGCTAATACCGCATGACAACAGTTATTGCATGATAGCTGTTTAAAAGGGGCAATTGCTCCACTACCAGATGGACCTGCGTTGTATTAGCTAGTTGGTGGGGTAACGGCTCACCAAGGCGACGATACATAGCCGACCTGAGAGGGTGATCGGCCACACTGGGACTGAGACACGGCCCAGACTCCTACGGGAGGCAGCAGTAGGGAATCTTCGGCAATGGACGGAAGTCTGACCGAGCAACGCCGCGTGAGTGAAGAAGGTTTTTCGGATCGTAAAGCTCTGTTGTAAGAGAAGAACGAGTGTGAGAGTGGAAAGTTCATACTGTGACGGTATCTTACCAGAAAGGGACGGCTAACTACGTGCCAGCAGCCGCGGTAATACGTAGGTCCCGAGCGTTATCCGGATTTATTGGGCGTAAAGCGAGCGCAGGCGGTTAGATAAGTCTGAAGTTAAAGGCTGTGGCTTAACCATAGTACGCTTTGGAAACTGTTTAACTTGAGTGCAAGAGGGAGAGTGGAATTCCATGTGTAGCGGTGAAATGCGTAGATATATGGAGGAACACCGGTGGCGAAAGCGGCTCTCTGGCTTTGTAACTGACGCTGAGGCTCGAAAGCGTGGGGAGCAAACAGGATTAGATACCCTGGTAGTCCACGCCGTAAACGATGAGTGCTAGGTGTTAGACCCTTTCCGGGGTTTAGTGCCGTAGCTAACGCATTAAGCACTCCGCCTGGGGAGTACGACCGCAAGGTTGAAACTCAAAGGAATTGACGGGGGCCCGCACAAGCGGTGGAGCATGTGGTTTAATTCGAAGCAACGCGAAGAACCTTACCAGGTCTTGACATCCCTCTGACCGCTCTAGAGATAGAGTTTTTCCTTCGGGACAGAGGTGACAGGTGGTGCATGGTTGTCGTCAGCTCGTGTCGTGAGATGTTGGGTTAAGTCCCGCAACGAGCGCAACCCCTATTGTTAGTTGCCATCATTCAGTTGGGCACTCTAGCGAGACTGCCGGTAATAAACCGGAGGAAGGTGGGGATGACGTCAAATCATCATGCCCCTTATGACCTGGGCTACACACGTGCTACAATGGCTGGTACAACGAGTCGCAAGTCGGTGACGGCAAGCTAATCTCTTAAAGCCAGTCTCAGTTCGGATTGTAGGCTGCAACTCGCCCTACATGAAGTCGGAATCGCTAGTAATCGCGGATCAGCACGCCGCGGTGAATACGTTCCCGGGCCTTGTACACACCGCCCGTCACACCACGAGAGTTTGTAACACCCGAAGTCGGTGAGGTAACCATTTGGAGCCAGCCGCCTAAGGTGGGATAGATGATTGGGGTGAAGTCGTAACAAGGTAGCCGTATCGGAAGGTGCGGCTGGATCACCTCCTTTCTAAGGATAAGGAATGCACATTGGTCTTGTTTAGTCTTGAGAGGTCTTGTGGGGCCTTAGCTCAGCTGGGAGAGCGCCTGCTTTGCACGCAGGAGGTCAGCGGTTCGATCCCGCTAGGCTCCATTGGTGAGAGATCACCAAGTAATGCACATTGAAAATTGAATATCTATATCAAATAGTAACAAGAAAATAAACCGAAAACGCTGTAGTATTAATAAGAGTTTATGACTGAAAGGTCAAAAAAATAAGGTTAAGTTAATAAGGGCGCACGGTGGATGCCTTGGCACTAGAAGCCGATGAAGGACGTGACTAACGACGAAATGCTTTGGGGAGCTGTAAGTGAGCAATGATCCAGAGATGTCCGAATGGGGGAACCCGGCAGGTAATGCCTGTCACTCATTACTGTTAAGGTAATGTAGAGGAAGACGCAGTGAACTGAAACATCTAAGTAGCTGCAGGAAGAGAAAGCAAAAGCGATTGCCTTAGTAGCGGCGAGCGAAACGGCAGGAGGGCAAACCGAAGAGTTTACTCTTCGGGGTTGTAGGACTGCAATGTGGACTCAAAGATTATAGAAGAATGATATGGGAAGATCAGCCAAAGAGAGTGAGAGCCTCGTATTCAAAATAGTCTTTGTACCTAGCAGTATCCTGAGTACGGCGGGACACGTGAAATCCCGTCGGAATCTGGGAGGACCATCTCCCAACCCTAAATACTCCCTAGTGACCGATAGTGAACCAGTACCGTGAGGGAAAGGTGAAAAGCACCCCGGGAGGGGAGTGAAATAGAACCTGAAACCGTGTGCCTACAACAAGTTCGAGCCCGTTAATGGGTGAGAGCGTGCCTTTTGTAGAATGAACCGGCGAGTTACGATATGATGCGAGGTTAAGTTGAAGAGACGGAGCCGTAGGGAAACCGAGTCTGAATAGGGCGCTTTAGTATCATGTCGTAGACCCGAAACCATGTGACCTACCCATGAGCAGGTTGAAGGTGCGGTAAGACGCACTGGAGGACCGAACCAGGGCACGTTGAAAAGTGCTTGGATGACTTGTGGGTAGCGGAGAAATTCCAAACGAACTTGGAGATAGCTGGTTCTCTCCGAAATAGCTTTAGGGCTAGCGTCGACATAAAGATTCTTGGAGGTAGAGCACTGTTTGGGTGAGGGGTCCATCCCGGATTACCAATCTCAGATAAACTCCGAATGCCAATGAATTATGGTCGGCAGTCAGACTGCGAGTGCTAAGATCCGTAGTCGAAAGGGAAACAGCCCAGACCACCAGCTAAGGTCCCAAAATAATTGTTAAGTGGAAAAGGATGTGGGGTTGCACAGACAACTAGGATGTTAGCTTAGAAGCAGCTATTCATTCAAAGAGTGCGTAATAGCTCACTAGTCGAGTGACCCTGCGCCGAAAATGTACCGGGGCTAAAACAATTTACCGAAGCTGTGGATACCTTTATAGGTATGGTAGGAGAGCGTTCTATGTGTGGCGAAGGTGTACCGTGAGGAGCGCTGGAACGCATAGAAGTGAGAATGCCGGTATGAGTAGCGAAAGACAGGTGAGAATCCTGTCCACCGTAAGACTAAGGTTTCCAGGGGAAGGCTCGTCCGCCCTGGGTTAGTCGGGACCTAAGGAGAGACCGAAAGGTGTATCCGATGGACAACAGGTTGATATTCCTGTACTAGAGTATGTAGTGATGGAGGGACGCAGTAGGCTAACTAAAGCAGACGATTGGAAGTGTCTGTCTAAGCAGTGAGGTGTGAACTGAGTCAAATGCTTAGTTCTATAACATTGAGCTGTGATGGGGAGCGAAGTTTAGTAGCGAAGTTAGTGACGTCACACTGCCAAGAAAAGCTTCTAGCGTTAAACATACTCTACCCGTACCGCAAACCGACACAGGTAGTCGAGGCGAGTAGCCTCAGGTGAGCGAGAGAACTCTCGTTAAGGAACTCGGCAAAATGACCCCGTAACTTCGGGAGAAGGGGTGCTGACTTTACGTCAGCCGCAGTGAATAGGCCCAAGCAACTGTTTATCAAAAACACAGCTCTCTGCTAAATCGTAAGATGATGTATAGGGGGTGACGCCTGCCCGGTGCTGGAAGGTTAAGAGGAGTGCTTAGAGGTAACTCGAAGGTATGAATTGAAGCCCCAGTAAACGGCGGCCGTAACTATAACGGTCCTAAGGTAGCGAAATTCCTTGTCGGGTAAGTTCCGACCCGCACGAAAGGCGTAATGATTTGGGCACTGTCTCAACGAGAGACTCGGTGAAATTTTAGTACCTGTGAAGATGCAGGTTACCCGCGACAGGACGGAAAGACCCCATGGAGCTTTACTGCAGTTTGATATTGAGTGTCTGTACCACATGTACAGGATAGGTAGGAGTCTATGAGATCGGGACGCCAGTTTCGAAGGAGACGTTGTTGGGATACTACCCTTGTGTTATGGCCACTCTAACCCGGATAGGTGATCCCTATCGGAGACAGTGTCTGACGGGCAGTTTGACTGGGGCGGTCGCCTCCTAAAAGGTAACGGAGGCGCCCAAAGGTTCCCTCAGAATGGTTGGAAATCATTCGCAGAGTGTAAAGGTATAAGGGAGCTTGACTGCGAGAGCTACAACTCGAGCAGGGACGAAAGTCGGGCTTAGTGATCCGGTGGTTCCGTATGGAAGGGCCATCGCTCAACGGATAAAAGCTACCCTGGGGATAACAGGCTTATCTCCCCCAAGAGTTCACATCGACGGGGAGGTTTGGCACCTCGATGTCGGCTCGTCGCATCCTGGGGCTGTAGTCGGTCCCAAGGGTTGGGCTGTTCGCCCATTAAAGCGGCACGCGAGCTGGGTTCAGAACGTCGTGAGACAGTTCGGTCCCTATCCGTCGCGGGCGTAGGAAATTTGAGAGGATCTGCTCCTAGTACGAGAGGACCAGAGTGGACTTACCGCTGGTGTACCAGTTGTCTTGCCAAAGGCATCGCTGGGTAGCTATGTAGGGAAGGGATAAACGCTGAAAGCATCTAAGTGTGAAACCCACCTCAAGATGAGATTTCCCATGATTTTATATCAGTAAGAGCCCTGAGAGATGATCAGGTAGATAGGTTAGAAGTGGAAGTGTGGCGACACATGTAGCGGACTAATACTAATAGCTCGAGGACTTATCCAAAGTAACTGAGAATATGAAAGCGTAAGGTTTTCTTGGAATTTGATAGATATTCAATTTTGAGTAGGTATTACTCAGAGTTAAGTGACGATAGCCTAGGAGATACACCTGTACCCATGCCGAACACAGAAGTTAAGCCCTAGAACGCCGGAAGTAGTTGGGGGTTGCCCCCTGTGAGATATGGAAGTCGCTTAGCTCTAGGGAGTTTAGCTCAGCTGGGAGAGCATCTGCCTTACAAGCAGAGGGTCAGCGGTTCGATCCCGTTAACTCCCATAGGTCCCGTAGTGTAGCGGTTATCACGTCGCCTGTCACGGCGAAGATCGCGGGTTCGATTCCCGTCGGGACCGTAATAACGAAAGTTATTTGACTCGTTAGCTCAGTTGGTAGAGCAATTGACTTTTAATCAATGGGTCACTGGTTCGAGCCCAGTACGGGTCATATTTGCGGGTTTGGCGGAATTGGCAGACGCACCAGATTTAGGATCTGGCGCTTAACGGCGTGGGGGTTCAAGTCCCTTAACCCGCATAATAGAAATTAGCCGGCTTAGCTCAGTTGGTAGAGCATCTGATTTGTAATCAGAGGGTCGCGTGTTCAAGTCATGTAGCCGGCATTTTTTTTAATATAAACCAGAGTCGATGCGAACGTAGTTCAGTGGTAGAACACCACCTTGCCAAGGTGGGGGTCGCGGGTTCGAATCCCGTCGTTCGCTTAGAGAGGCCGGGGTGGCGGAACTGGCAGACGCACAGGACTTAAAATCCTGCGATTGGTAACGATCGTACCGGTTCGATTCCGGTCCTCGGCATATAAAAATGAGCACCCTTAGCTCAACTGGATAGAGTACCTGACTACGAATCAGGCGGTTAGAGGTTCGACTCCTCTAGGGTGCATTACAATTTAATTCGGGAAGTAGCTCAGCTTGGTAGAGTACTTGGTTTGGGACCAAGGTGTCGCAGGTTCGAATCCTGTCTTCCCGATTGATGGCGGTGTAGCTCAGCTGGCTAGAGCGTCCGGTTCATACCCGGGAGGTCGGGGGTTCGATCCCCTTCGCCGCTATAATGATCTTGTTGGACCTTTAGCTCAGCTGGTTAGAGCTCTCGGCTCATAACCGAGTGGTCGTAGGTTCAAGTCCTACAAGGTCCATTGAAATGTTGGAGGATTACCCAAGTCCGGCTGAAGGGAACGGTCTTGAAAACCGTCAGGCGTGTAAAAGCGTGCGTGGGTTCGAATCCCACATCCTCCTTTATTATTAACGCGGGATGGAGCAGCTCGGTAGCTCGTCGGGCTCATAACCCGAAGGTCGTAGGTTCAAATCCTGCTCCCGCAATATTGGCTCGGTAGCTCAGTTGGTAGAGCAATGGATTGAAGCTCCATGTGTCGGCGGTTCGATTCCGTCTCGCGCCATTTTTTTATTAAGTATCATGCGGGTGTAGTTTAGTGGTAAAACTACAGCCTTCCAAGCTGTTGTCGCGAGTTCGATTCTCGTCACCCGCTTTGAACTTTGTTCAAGTACCAAGTTTTACTTGGGCGCGTAGCTCAGGTGGTTAGAGCGCACGCCTGATAAGCGTGAGGTCGGTGGTTCGAGTCCACTCGTGCCCATTAATAGGAGAATTACTCAAGAGGCTGAAGAGGACGGTTTGCTAAATCGTTAGGTCGGGTAACTGGCGCAAGGGTTCGAATCCCTTATTCTCCGTAATTAAAGAGCTGTAAAGCTCTTTTTTTATTTTCAAAAATTAATCTTGTAGTCTTTTATTATCCTTTCTAAAATGGTAAATTATTTGCTATAATGTAAGTGAAATCTAACACTAGTTGTTATTAAACTTAGAGGAGAAATTTATGAAATACCTTAAATTTTTAGGAAGTTTTTTTGTCTTATCCTTTAGTTTCTGTTCGTTTGGTTGTAGTAATCATCATACTGAAGTTTCTAGTAAAGATTCGAATTTATCTACTACTAGTCAATCTTTAACAACTATTGAGCAAACAACTGAAGTATCTAAAAAGGATTATAAAGTTTTATATAAGTCCGTATTTGATGATTATCAAAAAATACTTTCAACGTCTAAAGATCAAACTGCAATTGCAAATCTATATAAAAGTTTGAATGTTGCTGATCGTCCAATCAATAGTTGGTCTGTTGAAAATGCGGTGTATCAGGCGGATAAGATGCACTATGTTTATACAGATCTGAATCAGGATGGTGTTGAAGAATTATTAATAGGCGTTGAACAATCTAGTGGTGATTATTTATATTAGGTTTATATTATTTGGTGAACGAGAAACCTGTTCTTTTAGCAGAAGGATTTGTAGCTGGTCATGGTGGTGCAAGAAATTCTATGAATATCTATAAGGGTGGAGATATCCTAGAATTGAGTTGGTCCTCTGGTACTGGAGAAGGGAGAGGAGTCCTTTATCGTCTTAATTTAAATCCTCAAGCTGCAAGCAAACTGCAAGAACAGGATATTCGAGTCCCTGGGAATAAAAGCTTGCATTCGGATTTTGGTAAGAGTGAAGCCGAATTGCTGGATATTAAACAACTTGATTGGCAGAAATTCGAAACTTCTACTAGCAGGACTATTTCTGGTGAGAAACAAAAGGCTCCTTGGAATACTAATAAATCTGCGAAATTGGAAGCCTTTATTAAAGGATGGGGAGAAAGACTTGGGCAACCCAATTACAAAAAGGGAATTTCAGGAGGAGATGTTGGTGCGGATAATCTCTATACCTTTGGAAATGGACCAAGCGAAAAAATGGATGCTGTATACACGGATACAGGTTTAGGGAACGCTAAGTACAGAATCGTGGAGCGCTATAGTAACTGGGATAAATATCCGGATGTGCACAGCTACTTCTTTGCGATAACCAATACAGGAGAAGCGATTGTCTTTCATTCACCGACAACTAATGGTGGGATTATTTACTTGAAACCAACCGAAAATACAGAAATACAAGCAGAGTTCAAACGCTTGGTTGAAGAAGAGTAATGAAAAAAAGAGTTTAGCGTTGGCTAAGCTCTTTTTTTAAAAAATTAATATTTCGATATCGAAATAGTTGACAGATGTAATTCATAGTGTTACAATAGTTCAAAAGGTTCGATATAGAACAAAAAGGAGTTAAAATGGATAAGATGTTAGGGGGCTACCAAGCTCTACAGATTCGTTTGTTGAACGGGCGTATCTTTCAAAAACTATTGAACAAGGAACCAGATGCTCAATACAGAAGTGAACAGGGAAAAATTTTAACGATTTTGTGGAAGCAAGAGTTGGGGTGCGCTACTGCGACCGATATCGCTCTTGCGACGGGTCTAGCCAATAATACATTGACCAGTATGGTTAAGAAATTGGAAGAACAAGGTTTGGTTACGATTCAACCTTGCAAGCAGGATAAAAGGAAAAAATATATCTCGTTGACAGACCTCGGTTGGGCGCAAAAAGAAATTGGAGACCGCGTTAGTAAAGAGTTGGGTGAAATTTTCTACCAAGGTTTTTCAGATCAAGAAATCCAGGAATTTGAAGCTTATCAAGAGCGTATTATCACAAATCTAAAAGCTAAAGAGAATGACATCTAGGGAAAGGAAGTGACAGTTATGATCGGAATTACAGGTGTAACAGGGAACTTAGGATCCTATGTGGCTGATCTTGTCGATAAAAAAGGAATCGCTTCAGTCCATCTAGCACGAAGCCCAGAGCGTGCAAAAGTTTACGCTTCTGCGGAAATCCGTGAAATGGTGTATGCCAATACTCCAGAGGTGGTTGAGGCCTTGAAGGGTATCGATATCTTGTTGATGGTTTCTGCTAGGGAAAATTCAGAGCGTGTCAAGGAGCACAAGGAGTTTTTAAATGCTGCAAAGCTAGCGGAGGTGCAACATATCGTTTATACTTCCTTTTATGGGGCAGATGAGAAGGCAACTTTTACCTTGTCTCGAGATCATGCCCAGACGGAAGCCTATATCAAGGAGTTAGGGTTCACCTACACTTTTTTGAGAGATAATTTTTACTTGGACTTTTTGATTGATATTGCGCTTGAAAATGGAGAGATTAGTGGTCCAGCCGGTAGTGGCCTGGTATCAGCTGTTGCCCGTAAGGACACATCTAGGGTTGCAGCAGAAATTCTTTTAAACCCTAAGGAGTGGGAGAATCAAAGCTTGAATCTGACAGGGCCAGAGGATCTTTCCATGGAAGAAATCGTAGCGCTCCTCTCAAAAGAGAGCGGTAAAACCATCACGTATGTGGATGAATTAGTAGAAGAAGCCTATGAGTCACGGAAAAAATGGCCAGCACAAACTTGGGAGTACGATGCCTGGGTCAGCACCTATACAGCGATTAAAGCTGGGGAACAGGCTGGGGTTTCAACAGATATCGAAAAAGTCCTAAGGCATCCAGCAAGCAGCCTTTTGGATATTCTTAGAGATAGAAAACTTATTGAGGAAGAACATGATTGAATACAAACATGTAGCCTTGCGCTATACAGAAAAGGACATTTTAAAAGATGTCAATCTTCGCATTGAAAATGGAGAATTCATGGTGCTAGTGGGTCCTTCAGGATCTGGTAAGACCACCATGATCAAGATGATTAACCGTCTCTTGGAGCCGACAGATGGCAATATCTATATGGATGGGAAACGCATCAAGGACTATGATGAACGGGAGTTACGTCTTTCTACCGGCTATGTCCTACAAGCTATTGCCCTCTTTCCTAACTTGACGGTTGCGGAAAATATAGCTCTCATTCCTGAGATGAAGGGCTGGAGTAAAGAACAAATCGCTTCTAAAACAGAAGAACTCTTGAACAAGGTTGGCCTTCCTGCTGCAGAGTATGCTCATCGTTTACCAAGCGAGTTATCTGGTGGGGAGCAACAGCGGATTGGCATTGTGCGAGCTATCATCGGAGAACCAAAGATTCTATTGATGGACGAACCTTTTTCAGCCTTGGATGCCATCTCTCGCAAGCAGTTGCAAGCTCTCACCAAGGATTTGCACAAGGAGTTCGGTATGACTACCATCTTCGTTACTCATGATACGGATGAGGCTTTGAAATTAGGGGATCGAATTGCAGTTTTGCAGGATGGAGAAATTCGCCAGGTGGCAGAACCTGAAACAATTTTACAAGCGCCTGCGACAGACTTTGTAGCAAACTTGTTTGGAGGTGGCCTTCATGTCTAATTTGATTTCAACCTTTCAAGAGCGATTTAGTGAATGGGTAACCGCTCTGGGACAACACTTACAATTATCTCTTTTGACCTTATTGGTCGCTATTTTTCTGACCATCCCACTTGCGGTTTATCTAAATGGTCACAAAAAAGTAGCGAACTGGGTGCTACAAGTTGCGGGTATCTTCCAGACCATTCCCTCAATGGCTTTGTTGGGTCTCTTTATTCCTTTCATGGGAATTGGAACCTTACCAGCCCTCACAGCCCTTGTTATTTACGCTATTTTCCCGATTTTAGAAAATACGATTACAGCCTTGAACGGCATTGATCCTAGTCTTGAGGAGGCAGGGATTGCTTTTGGAATGACCAAGTGGGAGCGACTCAAAAAGTTTGAAATTCCACTGGCCATGCCTGTCATTGTATCGGGGGTTCGTACAGCAACCGTTATGATCATTGGGACAGCAACTCTAGCTGCTCTTGTTGGAGCTGGAGGATTGGGCTCCTTTATCCTTTTGGGAATTGATCGTCGGAATGCTAGTCTCATTTTAATCGGTGCGATCTCATCAGCCATTTTGGCCATTCTCTTTAATGTTATTCTCAAATGGTTGGAAAAGGGAAAGTTGCGTACGATTGTTGCAGCTTTTGCAGTGATGGTCCTTGGTTTGGGAGCTAGTTATGCTCCAAGCATGATTCCTAACAAAGAGAAAGAAAATCTGGTTATAGCTGGGAAGTTGGGACCTGAACCTGAGATTCTCATGAATATGTACAAGCTTCTCATTGAGGAAAATACGGATATGACGGTGACGGTCAAGCCTAACTTTGGGAAGACAGATTTCCTTTATCAAGCGCTGAAAAAGGGTGATATCGATATCTATCCAGAATTTTCTGGAACAGTGACAGAGAGTCTCCTCCAACCATCTCCACAAATTGGGCATGACCCAGAAAAGGTTTACGAGGTGGCTCGTGACGGCATTGCCAAACAGGATCAACTAGCCTTTCTTAAACCCATGGCTTATCAAAATACTTATGCTATAGCAGTTCCCAAAAAAATTGCGCAAGAATATGGGCTTAAGACGATTTCAGACTTGAAAAAAGTAGAAGGACAGCTCAAGGCGGGATTCACTCTGGAGTTTAATGACCGTGAGGATGGAAACAAGGGCTTGCAGTCTGTTTATGGATTGAATCTCAATGTGGCAACCATGGAACCAGCTCTTCGCTACCAAGCCATCCAGTCAGGTGACATTCAAATTACAGATGCTTACTCAACAGATGCTGAAATTGCTCGCTATGATTTAGTGGTTTTGGAGGATGATAAACAACTCTTCCCTCCATACCAAGGCGCTCCACTGATGAAAGAAGCTCTTCTCAAGAAACATCCAGAGTTGGAAACGGTGCTTAATAAATTAGCTGGTAAGATTACAGAAAGCCAGATGAGCCAGCTTAACTATCAAGTCGGTGTCGAAGACAAGCCAGCAGAACAAGTAGCCAAGGAATTTCTGCAAGAACAAGGTTTGTTGAAGAAATAACTTGAAAATGCTGAACTCAACTCCATTAAACGACTATATAGAAGAATGCTCAGATAATTTATCTGGGCTTTTTTGATGTTAGAGTTACTGAATGTCATTAAAAATGGAAAGGAAGAGAAAATTTTACTGTAAATACACTTGACTATTCACAAAATAGGTGTATAATGTGTTGTGAACTACTTAATAAATAAGGATTTCTAGCTCATGTCGACTAAGGATGGAAATCTTGTGTATAGACAGTTCAGTAGATATATAATAGAGCGTTGCGTCCGAAAGTCATTCCTGACACGGCTCTTTAAAAACAAAAGGAGAAGATTATGAAAACAAAACCGATTCATCGTACCAGTATGTGGAAATTTAAGTTAAATGCTGCCACCATGACTTTGATTCCCGCTGCCGTAGGGATTAACTATGTTGCCAAAGCCTTGGCGGAGGGGTTAAAGTTGCCCGTTTGGCTGGGGTCTTTGGGAACCTTTCTTGCCAGCATGTTGGCTGGGCCGGTTGCCGGTGCCATCAGTGGTTTCATCAATAACGTGATCTATGGGCTGACCTTATCGCCAATTTCAACCGTGTATGCGATTACCAGCATCGGAATTGGGATTGCTGTCGGAGTTTTGCACGCCAATGGGTGGTTCTCGTCAGCGCGACGAGTATTTGTTTCTGCTATTATTATTGCCATCGTTTCAGCTGTCATTTCAACGCCACTCAACGTCATCTTTTGGGGTGGTCAGACCGGTATCGCTTGGGGTGACTCATTGTTTGCGGTAATGGTCGCCAATCATGCACCAGTGTGGCTGGCCTCATTTATCGATGAGTTTGTCTTGGATATTTTGGATAAAGTCTGCGTGGCCTACCTGGCATTCTTCATCTATCGTCAGCTGCCGAAGCGGATGGTGCACTTCTTTAGCGATGATAAATAATGACTGATCAAACATTGTTTTCTGGAGCGCCACGGGTCAAGCTCAAGTGGTACCAGGTGATCGATCCGATTACTAAGCTCTTGTTCATCTTGGACATGACGTTGTTGAGCTTTGCCAGTATGAATTTATTGCTTCAGGCCGGATTAATTCTTGTCGCAACACTGCTATTGTTATTTTCCAAATTGAGCTCTACCATCTTTAAGGCGCTGGGATTCAGCCTGTTTCTGATTTGCACCATGCTGATCATCCAGGGGTTATTTTACAGTCGGAATCAAACTGTGCTGTTTTCTGTGCTTGGGGTGTCGTTCTACAAAGAAGGCCTGATTTACGCCACCACTCTGGGTTGTCGAGTATTGGTGATTATTTTGACCAGTGGCTTTTTTATGGTGACCACGAGTATTTCAGAAAACGCGGCCTATTTGGAACTGTCCGGATTGTCTTATAAAACCGTCTACGTTCTGATGTCGGTGTGTTATATTTTGCCGGAAATGATGCGCAATATGCGGAAAATCCAGCAGGCACAAAAAGTTCGCGGAACCAATCCGCAAAAAACGTTGATTCAGAAATTAAAGTCAGTCCTGCCGGTTCTAATTCCATTGGTGATTAAGACCTTGGATCAATCGATGACGCGGTCGATTTCTCTCCAACTGAGAGGTTTTGATAATCTCAACCGGACTGTCAGAACCTCCCAGCGCGTGTATCGCCTGTCGCGGACGCTGCACATTGGTCTGACTGGATTGGCAATTTTATTGATTGGGTGGAAGATATGGACGAAGATAAACGGATTGTAATTGAAAATTTGACTACCCGTTATCCGGGTACTGAGCAACCACAACTGCGTCAGATTAACGCGGAGGTTCATACCGGTCAGGTGGTTGGGATTATCGGGAATAGCCACTCCGGCAAATCGACTTTGTGCCATGTGCTAGCAGGGGTCATTCCCAAAATTATGTCTACTGAGATTGAGGGCGACTGGCACATGTTTGGCCAGCGAGTGTCCGACAATTGGCCCGTTTATAATGCCATGAATGGAGTTGTACTGCAAAAATCCAGCTGGCCAACTAAGCGGGTTGGCAGACACGGTTGCCGATGAAATCGCCTTTGACTTGATTAATCAGGGAATGGCTGAAGGACTGATTCAAAAAAACGGGTTGAAGAAGTTGCCACGCAAATGGGGCTGATTGAACAGCTGAATTTGCGTCCCGAGAGCCTTTCCGGTGGTCAGAGCCAGCGGTTGGCAATTGCCACGGCGATTGCGGCTAACCCGGCTGTTTTGATTATGGATGATCCGACCAGTCAGATGGATCCCCTTGGCCGCCGACAATTTCCAATGGCTAGCCCAAGTCAAAGAGACGACTGTCTTCATTGTCACCAGTGAAATTGACGATTTGTGCGAAGTCGCCGACGTTGTGTGGGTGCTGCACGAGGGTCAAATGGTAGCCCAGGGCAGGCCGGGTGAGGTGTTTAATCATTTGGTAGCTGACTGGCAGATTCCAGCCCCGACAATCCAGCAACTTGCTCAAAAAATGGATTGGCACTTGGCTGATGGCCGGTATCCGGTGAATGACGCTGATCTGAAGGAGGTTCGTTATGCCCACAATTGAACTGAACCACCTGACGTTCACTTATCCGGAACGGTCCTTTAGCTTGGATGTTGAAGACAAACACTTCGCCGATCCGATGGTGGCGATTGTCGGCCAAAATGGTGCCGGCAAATCAACGCTCTTCAAATTGTTGACGGGCTTGCTGACACCACAAACCGGTGTCATTAAGATCGATGGAGAAAATTTTAATGATCTTAAACCAGTCGAAAAGTTACTGAAGGTTGGGATTACTTTTCAGAATCCTGACGATCAGCTTTTCAACCCGACCGTTCAACGAGAGGTGGAGTGGAGTGTCGCGCAGGTCATGGATGACCACGACACGATTACGAGGCGGGCTTTAGCGGCTCTAAAAAGAGTTGGCTTGGATGATAAAACAGCTGAAAGTCCATATGACCTGTCATTGTCGGAACGCAAGCTGTTGAGCGTTGCCACAGTTTTGGCAGTGGATCCGGCGATTTATTTATTTGATGAGCCGATGATGTCGCTTGATTGGGAAAGCCGGCGCAAGTTGACCGAAATTTTCCATCAGTTGGCTGATTCGGGCCACCAAGTTGTGACCATCACCCATGACATGGATTGGGTCGCCGCCGAGTTTGAGTCGGTGTATGTTATGGAACACGGGAAGTTTGGCTTCGCCGGCAGTCCACGGGAATTGTTCAGCGATCACGAACTTGTCCAGCGAGTGGGATTACTACCACCGCGGATTATGGACATAGCGGAGTCGCTGGGTGATTCACAGACATATTTATCGGTTAATGATTATTGCCAGAAAAATCGAGATGTATAGAAAAAGTCACCTCTGCGGGTTTTCCAGGTTGAAGGATTAACTTCAGCTTCTGGCAAGAACTCACATGGGTGACTTTTGTGTTTAATAGGTTCTTTGTCAACTGTAGTGGGTGACGAAAAGCTAACATCTTGAGAGGACCGGATAGGTCCTCTTTTTATGTATGTTCAGAGTGATGAAAACACGCTTCCTAAAGTTAATAAAGTTTCTAAAACCGAACCCCAACCGTTTGACGTCTTTGATCAACTTGTTAGTCGCTTCAAGTTTTGCGTTTGAATAGTCCGTTTCTAGGGCTTTTTTGATGTATTTGCTTGTGTCTAAGAAAAGTCCTAAAGACAGTTTGAAAGTAGTGATTGACCTTGCTCCTATTTTTCCTCTATCAGCTCAAAAGAACTCATCTACTCTCTTCTCCTGAAAGTGAAAAAGCAAGAGCTGATAAAGTGTATAGTAGTCGGTAAGCTCTTCTGAAAAGTCTAGTGTCTTCTCAATGATTTCATGTGGACTTAATGTTTGACGGAAAGTCTTTGAATAAAAAGAGTTGAGAGATAGTTTACGGCTGTCCTTTTGGAAGAGTCTGCGTGCTAGTGGGATATAAGCTCCAGACATATCCATCGTGATAAACTGCACCTTTTGGCGAGCTTTTAATGGATACTTCAAAAAGTAGTTTCGTATAGTAGTTTGGCGGCGATTATCAGGGATGGTAATGAGTTGGTTGGTCTCATAGTTTTGAGCAACAAAAGCCAATTCCCCTTTCTTGAACCCAAACTCATCCCAGGACATAACAGCAGGGAGTTTGTCATAATGTTCCTTGAAAGTAAACTGATCAAGCTTACGATAGACAGTGGACGTCGACACGCGAAGTCTTCTGGCAATATCCGTTAATGACACCTTATCAGTTAGGAGTTGTGCAACCTTTTGTCGGACTAGATTGGAGATTTGGCAGTTTTTCTCAACGATTGATGTCTCAGCTACCGTGACTCGTTTACAACTTTTACACTGAAACCGACGTTTCTTCAGACGTAGTAGTGTAGGCGTTCCAGCTTGTTCGAGAAGAGGGATCTTAGAGGTTTTTTGAAAGTCATATTTGATCATCTTTCCATGGCAATGAGGACATAATGGTGCAGGGGAATCGAGTTTTGCTTGAATCTCGATATGGGTGTCAGTTTCAAAAATAAGTGAAATCTTAATATTTTGGTCTTTAATTCCGATTAATTCTGTGGTATTCTTAATAGGTCTCATAAGTTCTTCCTAATGGTAGTTTCGTCGCTTTTCATTATAGTTCTTATGGGACTTTTTGTCTGCATTCAAAAAGCTCTATAATCTCTACAGTGGTTTTACCCACTACAGAAATTATAGAGCCAATAAATCCAGTTCCTAAGTTTTTTTGCCTTTTATCATAGCTGATAACGCTGCAACAAGATGAATAAGGACAAAAGCAAGCGCTAAAAAGACTGTGATGATGCTAAAGATGGGATAAAGTGACATAGATGTTTCCTTTCTAGGATAAATAAAGTAAATGCCCGTGATAGTGTAAAGACCTTTACTTACCTTAGTTTGAGATTCTTCTTATGAAGAACCATAAATGAAACTATAAGATTTACAAGGATAAGTGATAAGGTAATGAAAGAGTACCAATAAAGATTGATGGGTACGTTATTTTTGAGACAGAATAGAGAAAATAAACTCGTAAAAATGCCAGTTAACAATCCAGGCACATATTTTCGAATGACAATTGTCTGAATAAGATGTCCGAACACATGATAGATATAAGCGATTACAATGGTTGTGTAAATGGTATAGTTGTTAAATTGGTAACTAAGATAAAGTGTTATCAGTAGAAGTAGAAGTTGCTCCATGACAATGACATTGAAAGCAAAAGGGGTGTATAAATTGAAAATTTGTTTATATGGAATTTGTAATGATATTTTTTTGACAAAAGATGGCATCCATATGATTTCTTCCAGTTCATGAAGCATGAATAAACTCGGAAATAGGAAATAAAATTGTAGGGTAGTCATTAAAGCTGGTCCTTTCTAAATAACATGAGATTTATTTAGAGCTAGCATTCAGTATCTCCAAATAAAACTGGACCACTTTCTGCTCGTTATAAGATTTCCCATTTTTCAACCACCAGCTGATTGTTTCAATGAAGTGGCTGACGACCAGGTGCTTGAGATAGGAGTGAGGAATGTTGGGGTGTGCTTGAATCAGTTCATCTGCTAACATGGGATAGACGTCATGTTCTAGTTCTTTTCGCAGTTGCCGGATAAAATAATCGTTTTTGGAGAGCAAGAGGCTGCTTACATGGTCTTGATTTTTCTTGAAGTGCTGAAAGATATGAGCCAAGTAGTCTTGTGGAGAGAGGTGTTCATCACGCTCAAAGAGATGGTGAAAGAGCTTTTGGCAGAGCTCATCCAGTAGTAACTCCTTGCTCTCATAATGGCTGTAAAAGGTGGAACGCCCTACATCAGCAAGGTCAATAATCTCCTGAACCGTGATGGCCTCATAATCTTTTTGGTTAAGTAACTGTAAAAAAGCAGCATAGATAGCTTTTCGAGTCTTGGTAATGCGACGATCTTGAGTACTCATATGGATAATTTGAACAAATTGTTCAGTAACTTATAAACTGAACAGAGTGCTTCTATCCTTTCTTTTTGGTGTGAGAGATAATACTAGTAAAGAGAATAATCATACTACTATTATACCAAAGGAGAATAAAAAAATGAGTTCAAAACGTGCTGTTTGGCTGTCTTTTTTCTTAAATTTGAGTTATGCTATTGTCGAGTTTATCGCTGGTGGAGTATTTGGCTCTAGTGCTGTGCTGGCTGACTCTGTCCATGACTTAGGAGATGCGGTTGCAATTGGGGTATCAGCCGTTCTAGAAACAATCTCCAATCGTGAAGAGGATAGTCAGTATACCTTGGGTTACAAACGATTTAGTCTTCTAGGAGCTTTGATAACGGCTGTGATTTTGATGACAGGATCAGTTTTCGTCATTTTGGAAAATACAACAAAACTATTTAATCCCCAACCTGTCAATGATGAGGGTATCCTCTGGCTAGGAATCATTGCAGTTACTATAAATGTGCTAGCGAGCTTAGTGGTTCGTAAAGGAAAAACAAAGAACGAGTCTATTCTTAGCCTGCATTTTCTGGAAGACACCCTTGGTTGGGTCGCAGTCATCCTGATGGCCATTATTCTCCGATTTACGGATTGGTATATCTTAGATCCTCTCTTGTCGCTGGTCATTTCCTTCTTTATCTTGTCAAAAGCCATTCCACGTTTTTGGTCTACGCTGAAAATTTTCTTAGATGCTGTACCAGAAGGAGTAGATATCGAGCAAGTCAGGAGTGATTTGGAGCAATTGGAGTATGTGGCCAGTGTGAATCAGCTTAATCTTTGGACTATGGATGGTTTGGAAAAAAATGCTATTGTCCATGTTTGTCTGGAGCAGGTCAAGCATATGGAGGTCTGTAAAGAATCTATCCGAGACTTGCTCAAAGAGAGGGGCTTTCAAAATGTCACTATTGAGGTGGATAGTAGTCCGATTAGTCATGCTCATCATAAACGACGTGTTGATGAGTTGAAATCTTTAGATAGACATAGGCATTAAAGGAAGTGGAGAAAAATTTGATGTTCCTTTTTCTTCATTAAGTACGAAGAATTGCTGTCGTTTTTTTCCTTCTGTAAAAGCTATTTTTCATTTGCTAGTATACAAATCTTTTAAATGAGTGTAAACTAAAAGTAATAAAAGAAGTAGGGGAAAATATGTATTACAAAACCTTAAACAACAATGTCAAAATGCCACAATTAGGATTTGGAGTATTTCAGACACCAGTAGATGAAACAAAGCGAGTAGTTCTTGATGCTATCGAGGTTGGATATCGTTCTTTTGATACCGCTCAAATCTATGGCAATGAAGCAGGTGTGGGGGAAGCTATCTTGGAATCGGGTCTTTCACGTGAAGAATTCTTCATTACGACAAAGATTTGGATTTCGAATGCTGGCTATGAAAAGGCCAAGGCTTCTATTGAAAAATCCTTGAAAAAACTTCAAACAGATTATATTGATCTTTTGTTGGTTCACCAACCTTTCGGTGATTACTATGGCACATACAGAGCTATGGAAGAAGCCTATAAGGCAGGGCAGGTCCGTGCCATTGGTGTTTCTAATTTTTCACCAAATCGCTTTATTGATCTTCAGTATTTTGTGGAGATCAAGCCAGCTATCAATCAGATAGAAACCCATGTATTCTATCAACAAAAAGAAGCCAAAAAGTATTTGGAGAAGTATAATTGTCAAATTGAATCTTGGGGACCCTTTGCTGAAGGGAAAAATGATTTCTTCAATACCCCTCTCTTGAAAGAGATTGGAGAAAAATATGGCAAATCCGTAGCTCAAGTAGCCCTACGTTTCTTACTCCAAAGTAACGTGGTTGTCATTCCTAAGTCTGTTCGTAAAGAACGGATGCAAGAGAATTTTGATATTTTTGACTTTGAGTTAACAGAAGATGAAATGAAGAGCATAGAAGAATTGGACCAAGGAAGTACACTCTTTCATAATCATCAAGAACCAGAAACAGCAGAAAGATTTTTATCTTTTTTAAGCTAGTCTAATTCTATAATCATTAGATAGTGGGGTACTCGATAAAAAGCCTCCTTAGAAAGATTTTCCTCTTACAAAATGGGCTATAAAAGTGTATACTAGAATTAGTAAGAAACAGAGAGGATTGTTTTTATGAAATCAGCAGTTTATGGTAAAGCAGGACAGATTGGTCTTGTTGAAGTGGAGCGTCCGCAGATTAAGGAAGCAGATGATGTTATTATCCGTATCGTGAGAACTTGTGTCTGTGGTACGGACTTATGGACATATCGTAATCCTAATATAAAAGAAGGCCGTTTGAACAGTGGTCATGAAGCTATCGGAATTGTCGAAGAAATTGGAGAGGCTATTACGACAGTGAAACCAGGGGATTTTGTCATTGCTCCATTTACACATGGTTGTGGGGAATGTGATGCCTGTCATGATGGCTTTGATGGAACTTGTGATCGTCATTTGGGTAATAGCAACTGGTCTACTGGTGTTCAAGCAGAGTACATTCGTTTCCATTATGCGAATTGGTCCCTAGTCAAAATTCCTGGGCAACCTTCTGACTATACAGAGGCTATGCTCAAATCTTTCTTAAGTCTAGCAGATGTTATGCCAACAGGTTACCATGCAGCGCGTGTGGCTAATGTGCAAAAAGGTGACAAGGTGGTCGTTATCGGGGATGGTGCTGTGGGTCAATGTGCGGTTATCGCAGCAAAATGCGTGGTGCATCGCAAATCGTCCTCATGAGTCGCCACCAAGACCGTCAACAGATGGCCTTGGAGTCAGGTGCGACAGCTGTTGTAGCTGAGCGTGGTGAAGAAGGGATTGCCAAGGTCCGTGAAATCCTTGGCGGAGGAGCAGATGCAGCTCTTGAGTGTGTTGGTACTGAGGCTGCTGTAGAGCAAGCGCTCGGTGTCCTTCACAATGGAGGGCGCATGGGATTTGTCGGTGTGCCTCACTACAATAACCGTGCCCTTGGTTCAACCTTTGCCCAAAATATCTCAGTGGCAGGTGGAGCAGCCTCAGTTACTACTTATGACAAACAAGTTTTGTTAAAAGCAGTTCTTGACGGTGATATCAATCCAGGACGTGTCTTTACTAATAGTTACAGCTTGGATGATATTAATCAGGCTTACAAAGATATGGATGAACGCAAGTCTATTAAGTCTATAATTGTGATGGAATAAAAAAGAAAATCCTAATAGAGTATGGAAATCTCTATTAGGATTTTTTATGTTCAGCTATTGTGCTTAATGCAAGGTACTTTCTCTTAAAGTTAGTTTGGTTCCTAGCATGGTCAGACTTGGGATTTTACGGCCGTGAAGGACTTCTCGGTTCAAAATATCCATTCCTGTTCGTCCCATTTCTTCGGTATAAACTGTGATACTAGAAAGTGGTGGGAACACTTGCTTGGTTAGAATAGTATCATTAAAGGAAATAATACTGACGCGCTCCGGTATGCTGATGCTGGCTTCTTGAAGGGCGCGAAGGGCACCAATGGCCAAGCTATCACTGGCTGCAAAAAAGGCTTGTGGAAGTTTATCTCCTAATTTCTCGATAGCCTCTTTCATTAAGTCGTATCCAGATTGGGCAGTAAATAGACCTTGAAAAATGAATTTCTCGTTATAAATTCCTTTTTCTTGCGTATAAGATTTGAAGTAATCTAAACGCTTGTCTGCGATAACTTCTTCTTGGTCAGTAGTAGTTTCAAGACCGGATAGGATACCAATCTTCTTAAGCCCGTGGTCTGTAAAGTAATCAACCACCTGTCTAACAGCATTATTAAAATCTGTAATGACACAGGTATGGCCCAAGGCGATGGTGTCACTATCAAGAAACTAGAGGTTTTTGATATTCTTCAAATGAGGCAATCTGTGCTTGGCTAAATTTTCCAATACAAAGAATTCCAATAACTTCTTCACTGAGCGTGAAAGGCTGGTCATTAAAATAGCGCAGAATATCATAATCTAATTCTTGGGCTCTATTTTCAATTCCTAGTCGAATCTGGTAGTAGTAGAGATCTTCTAACTCTCCCTGTTCACTGACCCACTGGATGATGGCAATTTTCTGTTTGAGTTTATGTGATTCACCTGTTTTGAGATGTTTGGTATAGCCTAGTTCTTCGGCAACGGTTAAAATACGATGTCTGGTTTCTTCTGTGACAGATAGACTCTGATCGCGATTGAGGACACGGGATACAGTTGCGATCGAGACAGAGGCTAGCTGAGCAATATCTTTGAGTGTAGCCATAATTCCCCTCCTTTTTAGGTTATTATAGCATATTTTTCTTCCTTTTTACTCATAGTTTAGTAAAATATCGGTAAAAATATTGACCTAAGCAAAACCCTTGGGTACAATAGAAGAAAACGATTACAGGATAAACTTTTTTACCTAATATTTCGTAAAAGGAGAATTCATATGACACAACATCTTACTGCTGAAGCACTTCGCAAGGATTTCCTTGCTGTTTTTGGTCAAGAAGCAGACCAAACCTTTTTCTCACCGGGCCGCATCAACTTGATTGGGGAACATACTGACTATAACGGTGGTCATGTTTTTCCAGCAGCTATTTCACTCGGAACCTATGGAGCTGCTCGTAAGCGTGATGACCAAGTCTTGCGTTTCTACTCAGCAAACTTTGAGGACAAAGGCATTATCGAAGTGCCTCTAGCTAACCTTAAGTTTGAGAAAGAGCACAACTGGACCAACTATCCAAAAGGTGTCCTTCATTTCTTGCAAGAAGCTGGGCATGTGATTGATAAAGGGTTTGATTTCTATATCTTTGGGAATATCCCAAATGGAGCTGGTTTGTCTTCTTCAGCATCTTTGGAGCTTTTGACAGGTGTCGTAGCAGAATACCTCTTTGACCTAAAATTGGACCGTCTAGACTTAGTTAAAATCGGAAAACTAACTGAGAATAACTTTATCGGTGTTAACTCTGGTATCATGGACCAATTTGCTATCGGTATGGGTGCAGACCAACGTGCTATTTACCTGGATACTAACACTCTAGAATACGACTTGGTACCACTTGATTTGAAAGACAATGTCGTAGTTATCATGAATACCAATAAGCGCCGTGAACTAGCAGATTCTAAGTACAATGAACGCCGTGCTGAATGTGAAAAAGCAGTGGAAGAACTTCAAGTGGCCTTGGATATCCAAACCTTGGGTGAATTAGATGAATGGGCTTTTGACGAGTACAGCTACCTGATCAAAGACGAAAATCGTTTGAAACGTGCTCGCCATGCCGTTCTTGAAATCAACGGACCCTTAAAGCGCAAGCAGCTCTTCAAGCAGGAGATTTGGACAAGTTTGGTCGTTTGATGAATGCGTCTCACGTTTCTCTTGAGCATGATTACGAAGTGACTGGTTTGGAATTGGATACCCTTGTTCATACTGCTTGGGCTCAAGAAGGTGTTCTCGGTGCTCGTATGACAGGAGCAGGCTTTGGTGGTTGCGCTATTGCCTTGGTTCAAAAAGACGCTGTTGAGTCCTTTAAAGAAGCTATAGGCAAGCACTATGAAGAAATCGTTGGCTATGCTCCAAGCTTCTATATCGCTGAAGTTGCAGGTGGTACTCGCGTTTTAGACTAGGAGAGAAGGATATGGAAGCTGTAATATTTGATTTAGATGGCTTATTAGCCGATACTGAAATCATTTCTCTAAAAGTTTATCAAGAATTGCTTAGAGATTTTGGAATTCCTTTCACAGAAGAAACTTATTCTAGAGACTACAGTGGACATAGGGAAGAGGAGAATGTTCAACGATTTTTGGACACCTATGATTTACCTTGGAACTTTGACCAAACCTTGGCAAAAGTTTATGAACTGGAAGCTCAAATCTTAGCTCAAGGTGTAAATTTAAAAAAAGGTGCTAAAAATTTGCTTACTTATTTGCAAAAAGAAGGCGTTCCAATCGCTTTAGCAACATCAAGTGTTGAATCTCGAGCTAGAATGATCTTGGATAGCAATGGTATACTGTCACTATTTGACCATTTAGTTTTTGCAAAAGATGTAAAGCGAAGCAAACCTTACCCTGATATATTTTTAAAGGCCTGCAGTGATTTGAACGTTTTACCAGAGAATTGCTTGGTACTAGAGGATAGTGAAGCAGGGATTGAAGCGGCGTATAGAGCTGGGATTCCAGTTATTTGTATTCCAGATTTAAATACCAGCACAGTCTTTCTTAAATAAGACAGAACAAGTTTTTCAGGATTTGGATGCTGTTAGAGACTATTTAGAAAGTAAGAAGGAGGTTTTCTAGTGACCTTAGTAGAAAAATTTGTTACCAAAGTCATTGCAGAAAGCACCTTTGAAGAGTTGGATCGTATCTATCTGACCAATCGTGTTTTAGCATTGGTGGGAGATGGAGTTCTCGAAGTTGAGACTGACCAAGATGGCTTGATTGATCTTAAAGATCAGCTTCTCGAGGAAGCAGTTCGATTAGGGACGATTGAAGATAGTCTGGCTGCGCGTGAGATTCTCGGCGCTGACCTCATGAACTTGGTAACTCCTTCTCCAAGTCAGGTCAATCGTGACTTTTGGGCTACTTATGCCCAGTCACCAGAGCAGGCGATTGCGGACTTCTACCAACTCAGTCAGAAGAATGACTACATCAAACTAAAGGCCATCGCAAAGAATATTGCCTATCGTGTTCCGTCTGATTACAGTGAACTGGAGATTACCATCAATCTCTCTAAACCTGAAAAGGATCCAAAGGAGATTGCGGCAGCCAAGTTGGTCAAGTCGAGCAACTATCCTCAATGTCAGCTTTGTATGGAAAACGAAGGCTATCATGGTCGTGTCAATCATCCAGCTAGAAGCAATCATCGCATCATTCGTTTTGATATTTCTGGGCAGGAGTGGGGCTTCCAATATTCTCCCTATGCGTACTTTAATGAGCACTGTATTTTCCTAGACAGTCAACACCGTCCTATGGCTATCAGTCGCCAAAGTTTTGAACGTTTGTTAGCGATTGTGGAGCAGTTCCCAGGCTATTTTGCAGGTTCGAATGCTGATTTACCAATCGTGGGTGGCTCTATCCTGACACACGATCATTATCAAGGCGGTCGTCATGTCTTCCCAATGGAAGTGGCTCCTTTACAAAAGAGCTTTACCTTTGAAGGTTTTGAATCTGTCAAGGCAGGAATTGTTCAGTGGCCTATGTCTGTGATTCGATTGACCTCAGATTCTAAAGACGATTTGACCAATCTTGCTGAGAAAATCTTACTGGCTTGGCGTCAGTACTCAGATCCAAGTGTACAGGTCTTGGCAGAAAGTGATGGAACACCGCATCACACCATCACACCGATTGCGCGTAAACGAGATGGGCAGTTTGAGTTGGACTTGGTCTTGCGAGACAACCAGACATCGTTAGATCATCCTGACGGCATCTATCATCCCCACAAGGATGTCCAACATATCAAAAAGGAAAATATCGGCTTGATTGAGGTCATGGGATTGGCTATCTTGCCACCACGCTTGAAGGAAGAAGTAGAGCAAGTAGCAGCTTATCTAGTCGGAGAGGATGTTTTAGTAGCAGATTATCACCAAGAATGGGCAGATGAGTTGAAAGAATCCAATCCTAGATTGACTGATAAAGACCACGCTCTTGAAATCGTCCAAGAATCTGTTGGTAAAATCTTCGCTCGGGTATTGGAAGATGCAGGGGTTTACAAGCAAACAGAAGAAGGACAGGCAGCCTTTATGCGCTTTGTAAATCATGTTGGACTTATGCCATAGTGTCAGGACCTTCCTCTTGCATACTAGTATAAAAAGTAGTATGATAGCGTTTGAAAGACTAGGAGGAATGTATGAAGGATTTTCACTTTGATGCCATATCTGCCTTTGAAAACTATGAAATCAAGGAGATGAGAGATGGTCGTGTCACCGTAACTACCAAGGTCGTGAACTCTTCTCTTAACTATTATGGCAATGCCCACGGAGGTTATCTTTATACTCTGTGTGACCAAATCAGTGGCTTAGTCGTTATTTCTCTTGATTTAGATGTTGTAACCTTACAGTCTTCCATCAATTACTTAAAAAGCAGGATATCTCGGAGATGAATTGACCATCAAGGGAGAGTGTGTCCATAAAGGACGTACCACCTGTGTCGTCGACGTAGACCTCATCAACCAAGATGGGAAAAATGTCTGCAAAGCAACCTTTACCATGTTTATAACAGGTGAGCGCTCAGAAGAAAAAAGAATTAGAATTTAGAAATATAAAAAAGAGGCTTATGCCTCTTTTTTTATATTTACTTTTTTTCCGTCTAGTGCTCAATTATTTTATTCACTAAATCTTAAAAAATAGCCATCTGGGTCCAAAACTGCAAATTCATGAGGGTAGATATATTGTTCATCAACACGAAATTCTCTTTTAGTCAAAGGACGATGAATAGGATAGTTAGACTCGATTACTTTCTGATAGAGTCGAGGGACATCCTTTATGCCAAAGGAAATGTTGATTCCACGACCAAAGGGGTAGGCCAGTTCAGCTAGCTCCTCCTTTGTCCCCTCTTCTAGCATTAGCTGACAATCTTCAAGAGATAAGAAGAGGAAATTTTCTTCTGGTCGCTCGTATTCGATTGTAAAACCCAGCAAATCGCAGTAGAAGGAACGTGACTTTTCTATATTTGATACCATAAACTCGGGAATAACTGCATTGTAGTCCATAAAGAAAATCCTTACAATTCAATCTCTAAAACAATTGGTGCGTGGTCTTGGCGTGCGCCTGAGTCGATCATATCTGACTTGGTAACCTTATCTGCCACACGGTTACTTGTGAGCCAGTAGTCGATTCTCCAGCCTGTGTTGTTGATTTTTGAAGTCTTGCTGCGTTGTGCCCACCAAGTGTAGCGTTCTGGAACATCGCCATGGACATGGCGGAAGGTGTCAGTAAATCCTTTGGCTAAAAGGTTTGTAAATCCTTCACGTTCTTCGTCTGTAAATCCTGGTGAACGACGGTTGCTGACTGGGTTGGCAAGGTCAATTTCCTTGTGGGCAACGTTGTAGTCACCTGTAGCAAGGACTGGTTTTTGCTTATCTAGTTCAGCCAAGTATTCCGCATATTTGACATCCCAAATTTGACGCTCTTCCAAACGTTTGAGGCCATCCCCAGCATTTGGAGTGTAGACCTGAGTCACGAAAAATGTATCAAATTCCAAAGTAATGATGCGGCCTTCCAAGTCCATAGTAGAAGGCGCGCCAATCTCTGGGAAGCTGATAGTTGGAGTCAGTTCTTTCTTATAGAGGAACATAGTTCCAGCATAGCCTTTACGGGCAGGCTCTTGAGAAGAGCGCCAAGTGTTTTCATATCCAGGGAAGAGTTCTTCCAGTACCTCAAGGTGTTTTTTAGTAGGACCTTTAGCTGAAAGCTTGGTTTCTTGGATAGCGATGATATCAGCGTCTTCGGCTACCAAAGTTTGGAGAACGTCTTGTGACAATTTAGCACGCGCAGAGTCACTCGTCAACGCTGCATTGAGGGAATCAATGTTCCACGAGATTAGTTTCATAGTTTATTCCTTTTCATTCAGATTATAGACAATATTATACCAGAAAAAGGACTATTTCCCCAACGTATAGTTTGAAAAAAATCAAGGTCATTCCTATATAATAAAGAATGATTTATGTAAAAGATTGAAAATAAATGAAATGTTACTCCTATGAATATCTTTATCACTGAGTATGACAAAGTTCAAGTGAGTGTCGTCACATATGAATAAGAAAAAAACCTGGG